>Ga0080064_1000354_pt1 | contig 130353 bp, 123 predicted proteins | sample Subgrocontami54m_FD_69260 | JGI IMG/M metagenome (GOLD analysis project Ga0080064, IMG submission 69260) | Subsurface groundwater microbial communities from S. Glens Falls, New York, USA - GMW46 contaminated, 5.4 m (SPADES assembly) (version 2) ...
TAAGCCAACTAATCTTGAGATCGCGCACCTTGTCGCCGGCGACCACACGCACCTGGCGACCTGGGCGCAGCTTACTCATTTTTTGCTTGACTCAGTCGCCTGCTTCATAGACGCGGTTCTGACACTAGACACAAAAAAACCGGCGCGACCTTTTGAGATCGCGCCGGCTGGGGCAAGAGTGAACTCGCGTGCTTAACGCGAAGGCGTTGGCGGAGTCGCGCCCGCCGGCACGATCCAGAGTTCGAACAACCAATCCTCGCGCGCCGCTCCCATCGTCACGGTAAATCTGCTCGCATCGATGCCGCGCGAATTCACCAGGTAATCCGAAATTCGCCTGGCTCGCGCCTGCGCTTCGTTGGCGCGGGCTTTGCTCGACGGATAGACGAAAATGTATCCCTGCGATCCCGGCTCGCCCTGCAACTGAATTGCGTAGTTGTCGAGCCGCGCCTTCTCGTCGTTGCGCGCAATGTCGTAGTACTCGTCAAACTTGCGCGGTTTGTTAACGACGGGAATCGAAGTCGCGCAACTCGCCGGGCAACGCATTCCGTAGCCACCCAGTTCCAGATCGGCACGGATCGTCTGGCCCGCGAGTCCAGCTGTGTCAACGGTGATGCTCCGCGTTCCCTGACCGCTGATGATGCGTCCCGCCGAAACTGTCCAGTTGTAAGTCGGCCTCAACTCGCCTGAGCCGCCACTCATCGTTGCGGTGAAGGTTGCCGGTTGACCCTCGGCGGTTGCGTCCGGACACGACACATTCACGTTTGGACAAACCCGCGGAGGCGGTGGCGGACAATCAGCCACCACGATCGAAGCCGATGAAAATGCCACGCAGTCGAGATAGCGGCCGTCATCAACTTCGACGACTGCCTGGTAAACGCCGGGCTGCGCGCCCGATAGATCCCAGGTCGCGCTCGCGCCCTGACCGGAAAGTCTTCCACCATTCGTCGTCCACTTGTAGCGCAACGGCCGGCCTTCGGGCGAAGACGCCCTCGCCATCAACTGCACGCGCGCGTCGTCGCAAGCGCGAACCGTGGTCGGCTCAGCGGCCAGCGTAAGGGTCGGCGGTCCCGAGGCGCGCTCAACATTCTTTTTCTTTTTAGGCTTTGCGTCCGCGGAGGCTAGGACCAAAACGGCCATGACCACCGCCAATGCGAGGCCAAACAATAAACTCCTTCGAGTCATCATCATCTACCCTTTCTGATTCGATCGTGGCCCGGGCAAAGGGCCACATCGTGCGCGTTTCGGGAAGTTTAGACTTCCAGCACTCTTAATTCCAAAGACAACAAGCAAATAAACAGCCAATCGCGGGCGATTTCCATCGATGCTTACTGAATCAGTGGGGGCGATACCTGACGGAAAAATCCCAGCCGCCAACGCATGTGCTTCATACCCGATTAGGGCGAGCCGAATTCTTCCGCACTAAGCGGCGACCAATTCGCGGGCGTGAGGAATCTCGCCGGGAGCCACTGGCCGAACTTGCGATGCTTCGACTGTGACGACGGCTGCGGTGTTCCCATCTAAAGCAACAAATTCTACTTCGTAAGCCTCACCGTCGCGATACACATGAACGACGTTGCCCACGTCACCTGCTTCAAGACCTTTATCCGCGACAGGGGATTTCAAAACGACTCTTTCATGTTCCTTGATCATTATCCGATCTCCTCAAAGGGGTAGGCAGTCACCAGCCGCGGGTTCTCGCTTCCTTTATCGACGATCCAGACCGTTCGCACCGTTGCTCTCTTTCCCGATGGCTTACTTAATCTTCCGTCAACAATATACTTGATGCCGTGCGAAGATTCCACGCTGATACCAACTTCATTTTCTTGGGCGAGCTTCAGAAGAGCATTGGCTAGCGTCAGCCACTCTTCTCGCGAGAAGCCGAGAACGAAGAAGAATAAAGCCTTCCCACCGTTTATCGGGATGCGCCGCATTTAGCAGATACTCACAAATCTTTTCTCGCTCAACGATCGCCAGATGTGAATTTGGGAGTTTCATCGGAGCCTGAAGGAATACTAGCAGCCCCGTCCAGTAATGATTTTTGCAGGGACTCTGCCGTCTGCCTCCTGCCGTCTGCCTACTGCCTACTGCCCTTCGCCCTTTGCCTATTCAATTCGCAATTCGAATTTCGAAATTCGAAATAACAGATCTGCCTCCTGCTGCTCACCGCTCACTGCTCACTACTCACTGCTCATTGCCGTTCGTTCCGGCCTCTACTATCCGGGCGATTGGGAGATTCTGATCTTGCCTCCGCGCACCGTAATGATCGCGCCAGCTTCGAGCTCTGCATGAAAACGCTCAACGAGTTCTTTGATGATCTCCAGACGCTCGCGTGAACGAACGTCGGGCAAACGAACCAGTCCGCTATGGGGAAGCCCTTCGACGAAAATCAATTGTCCAAAGTCAGTGTCGATCGTGACGAGTACTCTTGATTCCTGCGGTCGCCGGGATCAGGCCCTCGGTCGCGGGACTCACTTACATCGTGACCCTGGGCACGAAGCCATTGCGCGATGAGAGTTCCCGCGCAACGATCAATGAGGAATCGCATCAGGCCGGAACCTGTAGAGAATCCAGCTTGTCATGCGAGATCGCCGCATGCGCGTATGCCAGGCATGCGCGCAGATCATCCGGTTCAAGATCGGGATAGTCGGCAAGTATGGTCGCGGCGTCTTCGCCCTGAGCGAGAAGGCTCAGAATTAGTTCGACAGAGATCCGCATCCCGCGAATGATTGGCTTGCCTCCGAAGATGTCCGGGTTGGCTGTTATTCGTCCGAGTAGCTTTTCGTCAATCATATCCGTTCTCCGTCAGTCCACACCCGAGCCAAGATCCTGCCATACATTCTAGATTCTAACTCCGGAAAGGTCACGCCTTCTGCTCCCTGCCGTCTGCCTCCTGCCTGCTGCCCCCCGCTGCCTTCTGTCTTCATCGGGGGCCTGGAAGAATACTAGCAACAAAGTCTAGTTCCCACTCGGCGAGTTTCGGGAAGCGGTGCGCAAGCGCATCGGGAGCATAGCCCGCGCGCTCGCGAGCCCAGCTCAATAATTCTGGTTTGATCTCAACTCGGATCATTGGATTCGTGCAGCCCGACCGCCCTCATATCTATACCGAGACAAATTCCTCATCTCCAACCGGCAGGTTCGCGTCAGGTTTGACATCCAGCCAATGAAGCAATCCCAGGCTGCGGATAGTTGAGGCGATGGTTGGAGCATCTAGTGGGGGCTTCCGTCCGTGCTTCCACTCCAACACAGCATTGAGTACATCGATTTCCGTTGGAGCAGTTTTCACTTCGTTCTTGAGGGAGTCAGCGGCAAAGATTACGGTAGCAACAATCTCAGCTTGATCGGTATTCATACGCACGAACAAATCGGTGGTTTTCTCGATGATAGGCGTCCACTGGTCCAATGAGCCCTGAAAGTCCTTTCGCACCCGCTCGTAGTTAGGTCCCACCTTGACCATGAACATGCTGCCCTTGCGCTCTTCCTGGAGCAGGTTGTTGTTGGCCAGTTTCGCTTGCGCGTTCTTCAGATCAGGACTGAAAGGCCCAAAGCTGGCTTTCGTATACGCGAAACCGGTTGGCAGGCCTTCGCGAGTTGCCACATAAGCCAGCTTCTGAAAGATGATTCGACCTGTCGGCCAGTGATACGGTTGGGCCTCAATTCGGCGGAGAATCTCGACCAGCGCAACCCATGCGGGATTGATCGCCGATTGCACAGTCTTTCGCTGAAGCGAAGCAAGAGGTTCCTGTGAGAGAAAATCGACCGTCAACTCCTTGGGTGGCGTCCCGTACGGCGCGTACAGATCAATCGGAATGTCCATCTGGTTCGAGTACCGGTAAATCAACGGCCCAACCGTCTTCCATTCGAGCTGCCCGTTGCCGCAACCCAACGGCGGAATGGCGAGCGACGTCACTTCCCATTCGCGGTAATGGCTGACCAAGTGCTGCAACCCGCGCTCGATATCGGCGAGCCGCGAAACCGATTTCCAATGGTCTTTAGTTGGGAAGTTGATGATCTGAGGCGGAAAGAGCGTCTTGTACAGGTATGGTACCCCAAGTCTAACTTCTTTTCGCTCACATCGCCTGACATAGTCGTCGAACATTTCGGGGAATCGCTCTTTGAATTCGAGAGCGATGCCCTTGCCCATGATTCCAACACAGTTCACCGTATTGATCAGAGTTTGAGCGCGTGATTTCAGAATGTCTGCGACCAGAATCTTCATGAGCGTTACCAGAAGAACATTCGCTCTCAAGCCGACTTCGGCTGGTATCCTTCAGGCAGGCGATCATAGTCCGGCGGTTCGATGTCCGGCACTTGCTCAAGCCATCTGAGAAAATCTTCCCGGCTACCACGCTTGGCCCGAAGTGAGATGTAGCTCTCATTACTCCAAATCCCTACGGCCTGAGTAACTGCCAGGCTAATGAGTTGCTCAAGCGAAATCTGTTCCCGCTCAGCCAATTCCTCGGCTTGTTTGAGCACCGGTTCAGGAATCTTGGCTTCGATGGTTGTCATAACTCACAGTTCGTCGCCGGGCTGCGGCGGCACATCGGGCACGCGTGCGAGTATCTCGTCGACCGTCTGCCAGTCCACCCGCCCAGCACGCGAAGCAATGCTTTCGCGCGTGCGCCAGGCAGAGACTTGCGCAGTCAGCGCCAGCGACACGATCTGATCCACGCTGGTGTGTTGCTTCGCAGCGAGTTCGATGACTTCGTCCAGGAGTATTTCCGGCACTTGGGCCTCTAGGGTTTTCATAGTCTTAGTTTGGCAAGAAACTCGCGCGGCTGCAAGACCTCGACCCCCAACCGGGTGGCGGGCTGCAGGTCACGGACATTGTGGGTCACGATCAGGCGGGCATCCGACTCGACCGCTAGTTGGACGAGCGGCTCGTCATCGGGGTCGCGCAAGATCGGTTGCCAGCCGTGCAACAGGGCGCATTCCTCCGCACGGGCGCAAATCGCGTTCAGTAGTTCGTCCACATCGGCCAGGCTCAACCCAAGTTCTGGCGCTTGCCGTTTGAGTATCTCCTCATACTCGAAAAGCAGGTGGTTGCTGACTACGGTTGTCCATTCGCCAAGACGCAGACGGCGAAAAATCTCAAACGAAGCGCCCTGCCGCGATCGAAAGGCCGAAACCAGCACGTTCGTATCCATCACGGCTCTCACTTCTGCGCTCCTTCAACAATCGCAATCTCATCGGGTGTCATATCGTATAGTTGGTACACGGTTGGTCAATCTCGCGGACGAGGTCGGCGCACAGATCTGATCGAGGTGGCGCTGGCGAACTTCTCGATTTGTTTAAGCGTCGGCTGCGCCGTGCCTTGTTCCCACGCGGCGAGCTTCGGGAAGCGGTGCGCAAGGGCGTCGGGACCATAGCCCGCGCGCTCGCGAGCCCAGCTCAATAATTCTGGTTGACCTCTACTCGGATTATCGGATTCATCCAGTTCGTCCCGGCCCTCTTGGGCGCCGATTATCCCACTTCGAATGCACTGATGATAGCGGAAGACGCGTTCGTCGATTTCGTCGTCGGTCCAATCACACCTTGCCAAGGCTCTCATAAATACTATTGAACTGCTCAAGTGCGGCTTCCAGGTTTTCAGAGATTTCAAGGGCTAGCACTTCAGGTGCGGGAAGGTTGGCAGAGTCTTCGAGGCTGTCGTCCTTTAACCAGAAGATATCCAGGCTCACTTTGTCGCGCTGCATTAGCTCATCGTATGTGAACACCTTGAAGCGCTCCGTCTCTTTTCGTTCGTGACGATTATCTGCGTTGAAGCATGAAACGAAGTCCTTCAGATCATCGTAGCGCAGAGGATTCGTTTTCAGTGTGAAGTGTATGTTTGTTCGTAGATCGTAAATCCATAGCCTGTCTGTCCACGGTTGCTCCCGGCCTACTCGTTTATCGAAGAAAAGAACATTTGCTTTGACGCCTTGCGCGTAAAAGATCCCGGTCGGAAGACGTAACAGAGTATGGACGTCGCACTGCTTCAAGATGCGGCGTCTAATCGTCTCACCCGCGCCACCTTCGAAAAGAACGTTATCGGGTACGACCACCGCTGCGGTTCCGTTGGTCTTTAACAGAGTGTAGATATGTTGGAGAAAATTCAATTGCTTGTTCGAAGTGGTGGCAAAGAAATCAGTTCGTTCGTAGGTTAGCGATTCTTTGGCGGCCTCTCCCTCTTCGTTGATGACCGTGATACTGGATTTCTTGCCGAACGGTGGATTGGTTAACACCTGATCGAAATGTTCACTGGGCGGCGACGCCAGGCTGTCACTGACCGTGATTGGACTTTGCTCACCGCCGATGCCGTGAAGGTAAAGGTTCATCACGCACAAGCGCGCCGTCGCATCTACTATTTCCCAGCCTCTCAGCGCTTGATTCTTTAGAAACTTCTTTTGCTTGCGATCGAGTTGGAAGTTGCTTGAAATGTAGTCGTGAGCGGCGAGAAGAAAGCCGCCCGTGCCACAAGAAGGATCGGCAATTCTTTGATCCGGCTTTGGGCGCATGACCTCGACGAGAGCTTTAATTAGCGGTCGCGGAGTGAAGTACTGCCCCGCGCCAGTCTTGACGTCTTCTGCGTTCTTTTGTAGTAAGCCTTCGTAGATATCGCCCTTCACGTCCACATCAAGGCCGGTCCACGTCTCGCCGTCGATCATGCTGATCAGGCGATTTAGTTTGGCTGGGTCTTGCACACGATTCTGAGCTTTGCGGAAAATCACGCCGAGCATTCCCGGCATTTTGGCGAGGTTTTCGAGCGTGTGTCGATATTGAACTTCGAGCGCATCGCCGCGAAGGTCGCGGAGCGCAGCCCAATCGTGAGTATCCGGAATGTCCGAGAGTTTCGTTAGCGGTGGCGGCAATTGCGTCCCTTCATCCACCATCTTAAGAAATAAGAGGAAAGTAAGCTGCTCAACGTAATCGCCATAACTCATGCCGTCGTCGCGCAGAACGTTGCAGTAATTCCACACGCGCTGGACGATTGATGAAGACTCGTTTGCCATAACTAGTTGTACAGCAGGCTGCTAGCCTGCTGCGTTTGTTTATCTTCTCAACAAGCTGGCAGCTTGTTGTACTCTCGTTTCCAACTCCATCTCCATTCTCGCCATTCCCTAACCAAACCGGCCTTCACAGGATTGTTCAGTACGTAGGCTATCACCCGATGGTATTCTTTTTCGTCTCTGATGACATGGTCGTAACTCTCCGTTTCCCAAAACGCGCCGGACCGTTTCAGCAGCTTATTAGCTTCGTTGGCAGTGTAGCTCTTGAGCGAGTGCATGATGACTCCGAGCGGAGGTTCAGTGCTCTCGAAACTCAATCTTTTGGCATTAGGTTTCACGCTCAAGTTCTTCTCATCCAGGTAAGGCTTAAAGACGAGGTGAACATGGTTCGACATGATGCAGTAAGCATCCATCCGACAAACTCTGCCATCGCGATATTCAATGCTATCCGCAACTAACTTTGCGATCCTTTCGTCCTTGAGCCAGGTTGGTCCCTGATCGGCCCTATGCAGTATTTCCTCGAACTTCCCAAACCAGCGGCGATGAAAAGCCATCAAACGGGTCTCGTGATTGAGGGCTTCAATCGTATTGGTCTCTCTGGCCTCCAGCGCAACTCTGTTGAGTTCATGCTCAAGCCATTGCTTCTCAGCTTTCCATTCTTTCAAGACAGCTTTGGGAACTGAGCCAGCCAAACGAAAAGTTACAAACAAGATTGCGCCGGGCGGATGAATGTGGGGCAGCTTGCGACGGTAGAACTGTTTGTAATCATAGCTCATCGGAGTACAGCAGGCTGCCAGCCTGCTGCCTTTGTTTACACACGCGACAAGCTAGCAGCTTGTCGTTCGTCGTTTCGGACTTGTCGTCCGCCGTTTCGTCATTGCGCTCTTCTCGGCTTCGCGTTTCGCGCGCTCCTGTTGGATACGTTCGAGCAACAGCTCGGCTGGTTCATCGTTCAGGTCTTGCGGAACTAATTTTCCTTCGAAGGCTCTCTTTAGAACGCTCTGACGCATACGTTCGGCTTGCTTGAGACTCTGTTCGATAGTGCGTTCAATCGCATCAGCTATTGAGAGGCAGCGTTCAACTTCAGAAACGATTCGGTGTTGCTCGTCAAGAGAAGGAAGCGGCAAGACGAATGCAGCTAATTGCGATGTGAACATATGTTGAATCAAACTTCCCGTATTAAGAGTGTCAACGAATCTCCTGAAAACCTCGGACTTAAAGAGCCAAAGAAGGTAATGCCGCGACGCCTGGATAGGTGTAAGCCTCGCAATCCGTTGGTTCAAGAGGCACCGCTCGTTCGGGCTCGTTATGCATATGCGCCCCAAGAACTCGTCTTTAAGCGATTGAGCGGTCAAGTTCATGATCAACTCTTCGCCTTTGACTACGAACTCCGGGAATTCGCTGGCCCAACGCTTGGGCATGTGCCGGGTGTTAGCCGATGTCCAAACAACTCTTCCGCCTATATGAAAGTTGCCGGGACGAAGCAACTTTATGCCGCGGGGCTGGTACTCGCTGCTCGGGAAGAGGCGCCCATTTTGAGAAAATCCTATTTGTTCCCATGTCACCCACAACCATCCTCTTGGCAGCTTCGGTAGCTGGCCTTGTGGTTTGCGCGGCTCCTTATATTTTTTCTTCCAATCATCGTTCTTCGGCGATTTGGTCGCAGCTTTCATCTTCGCGAGTTGGTCGGCTTCCCACTTCGCGCGGCGTTCTTTGAGGATGCGCGTGAGGAGTTTCTCGGCAGGTTCGATGTACAACAGGCTGCCAGCCTGTTGCTGCGACTCGACAAGCTGGCAGCTTGTCGTACTTTCACGCCACTCTCTAGTGAGTTCGCCGGTAACTGCGGCTTTGAGTACCGATTGCCGATAACGCTTCAACTGAACTTGTGCCTTTCGCAGTGCTTCCACGCCTGCGTCAAGCTTAGTGAGAAGCTCTTCAATCTTGGCAACGATGCGATGTTGCTCAGCGAGAGGCGCCAGGGGGAACTGATAAGGTGCAAGCTGAAGGAAATCAACACGCGGCCTGTCACCTTCGTTTAGGTGCGAGGCAAATGACACAAAATCGAATGAATTCAGGAAATATTGCAGTAACTTCGTCGCTAGATATTCCGAAGCAGGAAAGACAATAAACTCGGCGGAGCATAATCCCTCAAACTCCGGGCGATAGACTTTATTAAGATACGGTCGTAGGCGACCATAGAGGACATCGTGAGGGAAGAAATGAACCGCACTACTCTTCATCGTCTCGGCAGGTACGGTACCCAGGAGGCGCATTGAGTGCGCCTCTATATGCTCCATGCCAATGAAAGGGAGGCTTGCGTAGAGACTTGGATTTTCTTTGAATCGAGTAGGCTGTGTTACCTCTCCAAGAGTCGTTGAAACCCAGCCTCTGGGCAAATTATTTCTCACAGCCATCACGCCGCTAACGCCTCTATCCTGCTCTGATTTTTCACGCGGCACCGTAACGGCTCACGAAGAGTTTTCCTTCGTAATAGACAATGCCGACTTGTGTGCGATCGAGCCAACCACGCCGGCCCAGCACGTTGCGGCTGAAGCCGTAGGGCGCGGCGAAATAAACCGTGACAGTGAAGCTTAAGCCGAGTGAAGTGAGGGTGATCTCGTGGCCGTAGGTCAGGAACGATCCGGTGGCGGCGCCTACGCGCTGCGGCGTCCCGCTTTCGATGTCGAGTCCGAGGGCTTCGCCATGCTCACGCTGGAAAATGCAGAAGCTGGCGCCGGTGTCGAGCTTGGCCAGAACCCGAGCGCGCGCCGTGCCGCTTTGCAATTCGACGGTGATCGAAATCCCGTCTTCACCAGCGTCGTAGTTATGAAGGGTATCGAATGTGAGGGTGTGGGGCACGCCCTTACCAGCCTCCGAATGGCAACGCGTCAGCGCTTTGAACCAGGACTACCAGCGGCACGCGATCACTGCCGGCCAGGGCGGCCCGCGATGTCCGATAGACTGACTGCGCGTCATCGCCGTGCGCCAGCAGACGGCTCCCATCGAGCGCGACCCATTGGCCTGCGTATTTATCACTATTCTCCGCCAGCCAGCGCTTCTCAGCCTGCGCGCGCTCAGCCTCCGCGGCCGGGTGATTGTTCGATTCAATTAACTCTTCAGCTCTCATTATCGGTTGTTCCCGCTCGGCTATTGTACACGCATCACGCCGCCAATGCCTCATTCAATTCATTAAGAATCTGACTCAAGTCGGGTCCAAAGATTTGATAAACCTTCGCCGCGCCACCTTTCTCGAAGAAGGGTGCCAGCTCGAAGTCTTCCATCTCAATTGTCATGGTAGTGGCGATGTGATCCTTGATCATACTGAGCCACGCGATCTGATCTGTCGTGAATTCACGTCCCGCTTTCTTTTGGTCTTTCAACCATTGTTGAAAGCGTACGTCGACAGTCTCGGGCCACGGCTCCAGGACTTCGGCTTCGCCGAGCGTAAAGCGCAGCAGTGAAACGATGTTCGTCAGGATCTTCTGCGGTCCTGCGCGACGAACTTTCGACTTCTCCAACTGTTCATACGCGTCCCAGACCTTTTCTAATCCCAGGTTGGTGGGCGGGCGCTCAATCGCTGAGGCGAGTTGCTCAATAGCTTCATAGGTAAGATGACGCTTCCCGTACGGCTGACTGTAAATGATTTGCAAAGCAGTCAACTCATCGCGATTGTCTTGAATGAACTTCTTGAAAGTCTCGATCGTTCCGCGCGCCCGTTCCTTTGATAGTTCGTCAAAACCGGCATCGATCAACTTGTCTTTGCTAACAGTATCGATCGTCTGTTCGTTCTGTCGTTTTACGTCAACGATTTTCTTGCGCAGCTTCGGATCATCAAAAGGAGCACAAGCCTCGTTAGTTAACTCTTTCGCGGCCAGCTCGATTTGTTCGGGCGCGGGGGACTCCGTCTTGAAAACTTCCTTGGCTCGCTGCTCATGCGCATCCGGATCAATCGAACGAAGCAGACCGTGCACCAGTGCGTGGAGCGGTTTGCCGGTTGCCGCAGTTTCGATCTCACGGCGTTGCGGAAGTGACAAAGCCCGGCCTAGCCGCGCCAGCCTTACGGCTAGAGACGAAAGCGTCGCTTCGTCTCGGATGCCGAGTGCGACTGACTCAAGAAGTTTTTCCAGCGGCACATTGCGTTTCCGCTCCAATGGTCGGGAATCGGTCTTATCATTCTCAGTGACGCCGACAGCGTCCACAATAGTAAACTGTGTCTTGTGTTGTGCATCCCCCGTGACGACCTGCAATTCCGTGTCATCAATGGTTCGCGTACCCCGTCCTTTCATCTGCTCGAAGTAAACGCGGGACTTTACATCGCGCATAAACAGTAAGCATTCCAGCGGGCGTATGTCAGTCCCGGTCGAAATCATGTCGACGCTGACAACGATGCGGGGATCATAAGAATTGCGAAATGCGGAGATCAAATCCTCAGGTTTCTTTGTCGTATAGGTGATCTTCTTGCAGAATTCGTTACCTTTGCCGAACACCTCTCGAACAATGTGCACGATGTCTTCCGCATGGCTGTCATCCTTCGCGAAGACCAATGTCTTCGGGACTATCGTTCGACCAGGGAACAACTCTGTGAACAATTTGTCTTTGAACGTTTGAATAACCAATCTGATTTGATCCTCAGCCACCACGTCTCGATCCAGTTGATCGGAGCTGTAGCTCATTTCCTCATCAAGCTGTTCCCAACGTCGTTTCCGTGTTTCGCGGTCGCGCCTGTCAACGAAGAAGCCGGCGTCAACTGTGCCTCCTTTTGAACTGATACTCGTCTTTATTCGATAGACCTCGTAAGGAACGTTGACGCCATCAGCCACAGCGTCTTCATGTCGATACTCCGTAACGAGGTTCTGTTTGAAGAACCCGAACGTCTGCTTCGATGGAGTGGCAGTCAAACCCACAAGAAAGGCGTCGAAGTATTCAAGTACCTGTCGCCACAAGTTGTAGATCGAACGATGACATTCATCGGTAACAATGAAATCAAACGTTTCGATGGGAAGCGCAGGATTGTAAGTCACATCAAGAGACTTTTCAGCTTTGGGCGCCACAGCATAAAGCGATCGTTCTTCGTTTTCTTCAGCGAATTCCGGTTGACCGGTCAGCATTGAATACAGACGCTGAATCGTCGTGATGCAAACCTGGCTTACGGGATCGAGCGTATTCGAAGTAAGGTGCTGGACATTGTAAATTTCCGTGAACTTTCGTCCATCGTCAGGAGTCACGTACTGCGTGAATTCACGGAACGCTTGCTTACCGAGTGTCCGCCGATCAACGAGGAATAGAATACGGCGAGCATCGGCATGTTTGATCAGTCGGTACGCTTCACTAATGGCGGTGTATGTTTTCCCGCTGCCTGTGGCCATCTGTAATAAAGCACGTGGCTTCGCTAATGCGAAAGAGTTTTCAAGATTTCTAATCGCCTCGATCTGACAATCACGCAAACCGGTAGTGATAAGCGGAGGCATTTCTTTCAGAGCCGCGCGCAGTGTTGGCGTTTTCTTATTCCACCCCTCCAGAGTTTCGGGGCGGTGAAAAGAGAAGACCGACCGCGAACGTGCGTCAGGATCTTTGTCGTTGCGAAAGTACGTCTCGACACCGGTACTCTCGTACCCGAATGAGAGCGGGCCTGAAGCGGAAGGAACGCCAACCGGAGGATGTTGCATGTACCTCTTTGACTGGTCGGCAACGCTGCTTAGGGTGAAGCCTTCCGGCTTGGCTTCAATCGCTCCGATCAATTGACGATTTACAAACAGCCAATAATCTGCCGGGCCGGTCGGTGATGGAAGCTCACGCAGCGCGATGCCAGGGCCCGAGCCGAGATTCAAGTTCTCGCGGCTTTGCACAATCCAGCCGGAGGCTTCGAGGAGTTGATCTATCTTTTGTCTTGCGCGTTCTTCGGGTTTCAAGGCGGCTCCAAAACGGTCGTGCTGAGAAGTGGGCTAATAGTGCATCATCCTTACCAAATTTTCCACTTCAAGAAAGAAAGGGCAGGCGGTAGGAAAGCGGTAAGCAATAGGCAGTTCACCCGGTGAGATAACGACTTAAACTATCTCACCGGGTAAAGGCAGTAGGCAGACGTTTGGATTTCGGATTGCGAATTTCGAATTGCGAAACGGGCGAGCAGGGGGCAGACGGCAGGGGCATGGTGGGCGAGAAGCGACTCCTTGGATAACTCAAGAACTCCCAGGGTTTGCTCACGCGTCACACTGGGGAATTGTCTTAGGAATTCGGAGAGCGTTTCGCCGCTCTCGATAAACTCGAACAGATGGTTGATGGGTACGCGGGTCCCGGCGAATACCGGCACCCCGCTCATTTTCTTTGGATTCACTTCCACCAGCTCGTTGATTTTCATAATCTCACCTCGCGGCCATTGTAGCCTGTCGCCTCAGGAAAGCTCCATCCACTCGGCGCTACTTCTTCACCGGCCGGGAGCGAAAGCCAATTTGCTTGCGACCGGAGAGCGGCGGCGACATTAGTTGTCGAATCGCGTCAAATACAATCTTGAATTGTCGATCGTATTTGCCTTCCAACTTATTCAGCTTGCGGGCCAACTCGGTGTTTGACACGAGCATTTGGCGCAATTTTACGAAGGCGCGAACGACCTCGACGCTTGCCTGAACGGCTCGTTCACTATTGAGAACGTTAGCTGCCATGATTGTGCCATGTTCGGTAAAGGCGTACGGAAGGTTTGGCGAAAACTTTAGCTTTTTGAGGTGGTCGCAATTTGCGACCACGTCGGCTTTCTCGTCACTGGTAAGCTGAAACATGAAATCGTCAGGAAAACGGCCACGGTTGATGTGGCACGCGCATCTTGCGCGTGAATCACGGGCGGGACGCCCGTGCCACTCGCCAAGATAGGACACTACCTCCCTGCCGGGTGGCTTGACCTGCGGGCCAGTGCTCGCGGTAGAGTCTAGGTCCATGCCGCAGGTTCACGTGCGCTTGCCGGCGCGCAAACAAAACTACGAAATAAAGATCGGCGCGGGCACTCTGTCGATGCTGGGAGCCGAAGCGCGCGCCGTGCTTGGTTCCGACGCACGGCGCGTGGCATTGATTTCGAACTCGACAGTTTTTGATCTCTACGCCAAGCCGGTACTGCGAAGTCTCAAGGCGGAAAATTTCAACATCGTTCGCTGGCTAATGCCGGACGGCGAACGCCACAAATCGCTGCGCTCGCTCGAGCAGGCGCTCGCGTTCATGAGCGAAGCGCGTCTCGATCGAAGCGATGCAGTGATTGCGCTGGGCGGAGGCGTCGTGGGCGACCTCGCCGGATTTGCCGCCGCGACATACCTGCGCGGCATTCCTTTGATTCAAGTGCCGACAACTCTGCTGGCGCAAATCGATTCGTCCGTGGGTGGAAAGACCGCGGTAAATCTGCCGGCGGGCAAAAACCTGGCCGGCGCTTTTCATCAACCAAGCCTTGTCTTGATCGATACTGAAACGCTCCGGACTTTGCCCACGCGGGAACTGACTGCCGGCTGGTGCGAAGCGGTGAAGCAGGGCGCGGTGGCCAGTCGCAAGCTCTTCCGTCAGACCGTCGGTTGTCTCAGCGGCAGCGGCGGCGACCTCGGCGAACTCATCGCCGCCCAGTGTCGCTTCAAAGCGTCAATCGTGGCGCGCGACGAGCGCGAGGACATCACCCGGACCGATCGCCGCTCGCGGCGGATTCTCAATTTTGGGCACACGACGGCGCACGCGCTTGAGAAAGTAACGGGTTACCGGCGCTTCCGTCACGGCGAGGCGGTTGGCTGGGGAATGCTGGTGGGCGGCGAAATGTCGAAAAGTCTAGGTATGCTCGCCTCTGGCGAGTTAGAATCGTTGCGTGCGGCGGTCAGGCTTTGCGGGCCGCTACCGCGCGCCGGCGATCTTTCGATTGACGACATCATCCGGGCGATCGACCGGGACAAGAAATCCATCGGCGGCGCGGTCAAATGGATCTTGCTGGAGCGAATCGGCAGACCACTGATCGTCGATGGTCGAGAGATCGATTCACGCGTGTTGCGCGCGTCGCTGCGCGCGGGCTTGCAATGACTTTGTTGAATCCGGGGCAGTAGCCCGACCTCCGGGGTCCCCAGACGGGCAGCCCGGCTGGGGTGGGGGCGGTTAGGGAGGGCTCATCTTTGCCGCCGCAAACGAATCGAAATGACAAGGGATGTTCTATGCAAATGAAAAGTGACGAGCGCGGCGGCGCGCGATTGAAGTTTGTTGTCGTGGTGGCGATCTTCGCGATCGTCGTTTACGCCGGCTATCTCTATCTCCCGGTCGCGGTGGATGCCTATTACCTTAAAGACGTGATGCAAAACAAAGTTGACGTGGCCGTTACGCAGGGTTACGAGGCTTCATGGGTTAGTGATCAGCTCAAGAAGAGTGCGGCCGAATTTCACGTGCCCGATAACGCGATTATCACGCCCGCGCTGAAAGACAGCCGCGTAGAAGTACGCGTGCAGTTCACTCGCCCCATCGCCTTCCCGGGCTTCACCTACAACTACGATTTTGATTACACCGCCAGGAGCACGGCATTTCTCACGATCAAATAGCGAGCGCGGACAACGCGGCAGGTTGAGTCGCGACGGTATGTCCCTGCAATTGCACCAGAGCCGCCGGTGCATCTGCGAGCCAGGTCGTCGGGCAAACGCCGCAGCGCGTGCATTGATTTACTGAAGGACAAGGCGCGGTTGAGCGGGCTTCGTGCGCGCGCTCGTCTTCGCGCTGCATGAACTCGCGTGAGAGACCCGAGTTAACAATTTCCCACGGAAGAATTTCATCGTAACTACGCCGTCGGCTGGTGTGGAAAGCGGCGTCGACTTGGGTTTCGCGCAGCGCGGCATTCAGATCGCCTTTCAAACGCGCCGTCGCTTCGATGACCCGCGCGATGCGTCGATCGCCGGAAGAGAACAGCGCCTGTTCGTGCGCAATGCGCGCCGACATGGCGCGTACTTCGACGTTGGGAATGCGAGCGAGATTCTTGCTGACCCACTTCAAACGACGCTTCAATTCTTTCTCGCCGCAAATCGGTTCCCATTGAAACGGCGTGTTCGGCTTCGGCACCAGGCCATTTAGAGACGGAATAATCTTGCCGGCCCGGCCGAAGCGCTTGCCGGCTTCCAACATCCGGTCCTTGATGCGCTCGACCAGCGTAATCATCTCCGCCAGGTCTTCGTCGGTTTCCGTAGGCAACCCGACCATCATGTAAAGCTTGACCGTCAGCATGCCGCGATCGAAGACCGCGCCACAGATGTCGACGATTTCGTCGTTGGTCAGGTTCTTGTTGATAACCCGGCGCAGGCGATCCGATCCCGTCTCTGGCGCGACCGCGATTTGCTGATCGCGTGATTCAACCAGCGCATCCAAAAGCTCTTCGGAAATTTGATCGAGGCGCAGGGACGAAACCGAGATGCGATAGTCCATCGCGCGCAAGCCCTGGAGGATCTCGCTAATCTCCGGGTGATCGCACACGGCCGTAGAAACCAAACCGATCTTGTCAGTTTTGCCGCGCCAGGCAGCGGCCTTCGCGAGAATGTCGCGCGCGGGCACCACGCGCGGCGGCCAGTAGTTGTAACCTGCCCAGCAGAATCGGCAACCCTGTGAACAGCCGCGGGAAATTTCGATCAAGAATCGATCGCCCATCTCGGCCTGCGGCGCAAAGATGGTGGTTGACGGCGCGAATACTTCATCGCGCTTCAACTGCTCAACTATATCTTTTTGTCCACGCCGAATTGCGCGACGCAAACTTCCTTCTTTCGGACTTTCGGCCGAAACCGCCCGCCCGACGCGCGCCGGAACGCCTTCGGCCAGCGGCGTGTAAGCCGCAATCGTTCCGTCGTCGTTGTAGCTCACGTCGTAAAGCGACGGCACATAGAATCCCCGGCCCTGTTGGGCCAGCGCTAAGAGAACATCATCCTTCGTCTCATGTTCCAGAATCACATCAACCAGCTTTGGCCCGAGGATTTCGCCTTCGCCGACGCCGATGACATCCGTGAACTCGGCAATCGGTTCGGGATTCAGAAACGACGCCGCGCCGCCCATCACGATCAGCGGATCGTGTACGGTGCGATCTTTGGCCCAGACCGGCACGCCGCTCATCTGCATCATGCGCGCCATGTTCAGGTAGTCGGTTTCAAACGAAATCGAAAAGGCCACCACGTCAAAATCCCGCACGCGAGTTTGCGATTCCAGCGAAAGCAAAGACGTGCGGGTGCGCTCGTACTCCTGCATCTCGTCAATCGTGTCAGAAGCCCGCGCGTCAGCAAGGGCTCGCTTAGCAGAGGAGCCCTCCCTCACGGTCGGGCTTCTGACACCGTCTGGCAGAAAAACTCTTTCGCAGGAAACCTCAGGAATGTTATTGAAGAGTTCGTACATCGCTTGAAAGCCGAGGTTGGCCATGCCGACCGCATAGACGTTCGGATAGCAGAGCGCGATGCGCAAATCAGCGCCGCGCTTCAAGACCCAGCCGTCTTCGCCGGCCAGCTTTCGCTTGTAGCTTTCGACGATCTTTTTCATTGCCAGAGGTCAGAAGTCAGAGATCAGAGGTCAGCAGTTGAGGTTGGCGAAACCGACCTCTGATCTCTGACTTCTGACCTCTCCGTTATCATCCATGCTGCACGGTTTCGAGGAAGGCTTTCAACTTCCGGGAGCGCGAGGGATGGCGCAGCTTGCGCAGCGCCTTGGCTTCGATTTGACGAATGCGTTCGCGGGTCACGGCGAAGTGCTGGCCGACTTCTTCCAGCGTGTGCTCCGATCCCGTGGTGCCGAGACCAAAACGCATCTTGATCACTTTCTCTTCGCGCGGCGTCAGCGTGGCGAGAACTTCGTCCGTGATCTCGCGCAAGTTCGAAGCCACCACCGCGTCCGAAGGATTCAGAATCGATTTGTCTTCGATGAAGTCGCCAAGATGCGAATCTTCTTCTTCGCCAATCGGAGTTTCCAGCGAGATCGGCTCCTGGGCAATCTTCAGAACCTTGCGCACTTTCGAGACGGGGATGTCCATCTTCTTTGCGATCTCTTCGCTCGTTGGTTCCCGTCCGAGTTCCTGCACCAGCGCGCGCGAGGTGCGAATCAGTTTATTGATCGTTTCGATCATGTGCACCGGAATTCTGATCGTCCGGGCTTGATCTGCGATCGCGCGGGTGATGGCCTGCCTGATCCACCACGTAGCATAAGTCGAAAACTTGTAGCCGCGCCGCCACTCAAATTTGTCCACGGCTTTCATCAAACCGATGTTGCCTTCCTGGATCAAATCGAGGAATTGCAGTCCGCGGTTCGTATATTTTTTCGCGATGGAAACGACCAGACGAAGATTCGCTTCGACCAGCTCGCGCTTAGCCTGGCCCGTCTGATGTTCGCCGGTCACGATTGACTGTAGCGAGCGTTTGACTTCGACCGGCGGCAAATGATGCGTCTGCTCGACCAGTTGCAGCCGCTTCTTCCCGTTCGAAACGTGCTTCTTGTACGCCTTCATGTCGTCGGCCTTCAGGCGTTTCTTCGTCAGCCGGTCGCTGTAGGTGTCCACCTCGCGTTCGGCCGAGCGTACTTCTTTCTGCACGCTGCGAATCGCGTTAATCAAACGCTGGCGCGAGCGTTCGGTCATGTTCAGACGCTCGATCTCATCGGCGATCTCGATGCGCAACCGACCTGTCTTGCGGCGCAGTCGCAAAAGTTTTTTGGTTTTCTTGCCGCGGGTAATCTTCTGTTCGGCGCGGAGCTTGACCCACTCTTTCAGCGCGTTCTTGAACAGGCGGCGAATGCCCTCGATCCCTTCGATGGTCCACTCGCGATACTCTTCGGCCTTGTCGTCTTCGCCGGCCAGCTCAGCTTGCTCGGAAAAGGTAACCACCTCGCGGATGTTGAGTCTTCCGGCGGCCAGCTCTTCGCCGACCTTCAGCAGTTCGCCCACGGCAATCGGTGAGCGTGCGATTGTTTTTTGGGTTTTGATCTGGCCGCGTTCGATGCGCTTGGCGATGGCCACTTCGCCTTCGCGGGTCAGGAGCGGCACCACGCCCATTTCGCGCAGGTAAAGCCGCACCGGGTCGTTGGTTTTTTCCAGCGCGCCCGCGGAAAGATCCAGCTCGACGTCGTCGTCGCCTGCCTCTTCATCGTCGGTGGCGATCGCCGCGGCCTGTTCGATCAGACGCTCATCGGAATCAGCCACATGAATGTTCGAAGCGTCGAGCTTTTGCAGCACGTCTTCAATGTCGTCCGGAGAAACTACGTTCTCCGGGAGTTCGCGATTCAGGTCGTCGTAAGATAAAAACTTCTTGTCTCCGCCTAATTGCAGTAATCGATCCATCACGTCATCCCTATCTTTTTCTTCTCTAGCCATTTTGTTTTAATTGAAATCTGTCCGCGCGTTCCGGATTAATTGATTGCGTCGGTCGCGCGCGCTTGATGCAAGAACGAGCCGCGCCGCTTCGACAGCTCCAATTTTTCCATCGCTAAGCGATCGCGTCGTTCCCCGTCGCCCGCGCGGTCAGCTTCGGCAATCTCGGAAGCCATTTCTTCAATGCGGCGATCCAGCTTCATCAAGTGCAGCGCGTTCAGGCAACTGTCCGCCTGGGCCAGCGAGTCATCGAAAGACTCAGTCGTCGCATCGTCCATCATCAGACGCGCCAGCAACTCGCTCGCCTTCGGATCATCCGCGGTCGACCCGCTCAAGGAATCAAAGCTGATTTCACTTTCTTCCTGATCGAGTTTGACGAGCGCTCGAAATATCGGCGCCGTGGCCAGGTCTGCGTAGTCCCCATCCTCCAGACGCGGCAAAACGATCTTTCGCAGCTCTTCATTCGCCAACACGAGCGCCAACAGCTTTTCTTCCGCGACTGTGGGCCGGCTGGCCGGACTCCGCTTAACTAGTTCCTGAACGGTCGCCGCGTCCGTGCTTGCGCCGCTTCTAATCCGTTGCCAGAGTTCGCGTCGCTGATCCGCTTGCACGCGCAGCGCGTCCATCGCAATGTCAAAATATTCGCGCTTCTGAATCCGGCTTTTGACCGCGCGAACAAACGGGAGCGTCTCCTCAATCGCCGCAGCCTTGTCAGCCGGGCTGTGAAGGTTACGATCCCGTACCGCTTGATCGATCACAAATTGTATATGGGGCTGTGCCTCGCCTCGGCGTCGCTGATACTCGATAACGCCGTATTGTCTAATGAAATCGTCCGGATCGGCGTTGTCCGGGAGGACCAGGACCTTAACTTCGATATCGTCAGCCAGAATCGTTTCGATCGCTCGTTTCGCCGCCTGCACACCCGCGCGATCACCATCATAGTTCACCACCACCTTACGCGCAAATCTGGCGACTAGTTTCACCTGCTCCGGCGTGAGCGCCGTACCGAGACTCGCAACGACGTTTCGCACGCCAAACTGATACGGCACGATCAGATCGAGATAGCCCTCGACCAGGATCGCAAAGCCCGCGCGGCGAATCTCATCGCGTGTCAGGTTAAGCCCGAACAAGTGCCGCCCCTTCGTGTACGCCGAAGTCTCCGGCGAGTTTAGATACTTCGGCTCGCCTTCCGGTTCCAGAGTTCGACCGCCAAAGGCTATCGCCCGTCCCTGCGCATCGATCACCGGAAACATCAAACGCCCGCGAAAACGATCGTAAGAACCACCTTCATCTTTCTTAACGACGAGTCCACTGCGCTCGAGTTGCTCCTGGATTGCGCCTTTTTGAAGCAGATGGCTTGAAAGCATTTCCCAACTGTCGGGCGCAAAGCCGAGCCGAAAAGTTTTGATCGTTTCTTCGGTAATCCCGCGGCCCTTGAGATATTCGCGGGCTGCCCTCCCGGAGTTGTTCTTGAGTTGGTCTTCCCACCACTGAAGCGCCCACTGATTCAGTTCAATCACTTGATCGGACTCGCGCTTGTGGGATTCAAAGCGGCTATCGTCAACCAGCTTTGGCAGCGGTACGCCCGCCTTCTCGGCGACGATCTTGATCGCGTCGGGAAACGTGACGCGTTCCATTTCCATCACGAAGTTAAAAACCGAACCGCCCTTCTGACAGCCGAAGCAGTAGAAGATGTCTTTCGAGGGGCTCACCGAAAACGAAGCCGTCTTCTCTTTGTGAAAAGGGCAACACGCCATCCAGTTCGCGCCCTTCTTTTTCAAAGAGACATAGTCCTGCACGATGCGGACAATGTCCGCCTGGCGGCGCAGATCATCGATGAAGGTTTGTGGAAAACGCACGGGTTAAGTCTGCTGCGATTCAAGCTTCTTGAGGAAATCCGTCGGAGAAAAGACCGGCAGAGTAGCGTTCTTGTAATCGTTGATGTCGCGAGTGACTATCGTATCAAGTCCGTTGGCAGTAGCGCTTGCGTGCTGTACCGCGTCCTCGTAATCTGCAAACGGGAGCTTGTAGGCGGCGTCAAGTACGCTGTGGCTTAACGGACAGACTGCTAGGGAGCCGAGTAGTAGTTCTACGGCCCGCTGGGCTGCCTGGCCGCCCTTGATCTTCCGCGTAATGTAGAAGACATTGATCGGTGTAATAGCTGCGATGTAGACGTCAATCTTCCCTTGCTCGTGCAGTTTGAAGAGTTGAGCCGACGCTGATGCGAATGGTTCGCGGGCTAACACAACGTCGAGGACCACATCAGTATCAAGCAGGACGCGCATTAGGAATACTTCTCCGTAAGATACCGGATGTAATCTTCCTTCAACTCTTCATCCGAAGGCATCGGACCATCCGGTTTGGCAATTCCATATAGCTGATCAACTATTGAGACTCTCGTCTCTACTGGCTGTAAGTCTTCTCGAATACTACGCCGGATCTCTTCAACCATCGCCTCTCGTTCTGCGACGGGTAGTTGCACGATCTCTTTGACCATCTCTTCTCTTGTCATAGTCCTCCTTTCGCGTACGCCACTGCCGCGCGAACGTCTTGCTCAGTTATCGGTGGGAAGTGCTTTGTGATTTCCTTTGGAGAGAGTCCTTCTGCCAGCGAATCCAAAATCATGGCGACATTGATCCGTGTACCCTGAATGCACGGTTCGCCACCACACACGTCGGATTTCACCACCACCCGTTTTAAAAGTTTTCTGTACGCGTTATCAGTCATTTCAAAGCCATTCTACTCGATCCAAAGCCGGAAGGTCATTGATGAACCATCACCCCATCAACTCAACTATCGTTACACCGGCGCCGCCTTTGTTTTGCTCCGCCGGCGCAAAGCGCGCGACGTGCGGATGGCCTTCGAGCAATTCCGCGATTGCTCGACGCAGCGCGCCGGTGCCGTGGCCGTGGATTATGCGCACTTCGCTCAGGCCGTTCAAGAAAGCTTCGTCGAGGAACTTGTCCACCAGATCGACTGCTTCGTCGGTCTTTTTTCCGATCAACTTCAGTTCGGCGCTGGTTTGGAATTTGGAATCTGCTTCTCTGGAATGAAGGTGGAGCTCGGTTGTTTGCGCTTGCCGCCTCAGATCCTCCAGCGAAGAAGAATTGGCCCGCCCGCTACTTCGGGCGGTACTGACTTCATCACGCCGCGGGCTGGTGCTCGTCGTACTGACTTCATAAACCAGTTCGAGGTTCTCGAGTTTTTCGCGCATTCGCAGCGAGCCCACGCGCACTTCGGCTTCGTCTTCACGGATGTGATTGATTATTCCGACTGAGCCAAACGAAAGCAGGCGCACCCGGTCCCCAATCTTCAGTTCGCGTTGGGGCCCGCGAATATCCTGTCGGGCCGCTCGCTCTTGAACCGATTTGGTTTTGTCGGGCTCAGCCGGAAGATCGCTCACGACCTGGCCATCGCGAATTACCCGAACGCCGCGAAGTTGCGGGGACAAACTTTGAGCAGACGAGCGCCGAGAGCCAGTCTTGATCGGGACCTGGGCCACGCGCTGTGCCTCGCGTTTCAATTCCGCCGTGCGGCGCGCAGCTTCGCGATCGAGTTTCAAACGTGAGGCGCGGTCTTCAATCTTCGCCACGAGCTCGTGACTGTGTTCTTCGAATTCCTTTACCGTCCGTGAGAGTTCTCGTTCCAACTCGGCCTGGCGGGCTGCTTCCTGCTTCGCTGCTTGCTCGTCAATTGCCGCAAACTTTTCCGCCACGGCGGCGCGCTCTTCATCCAGAGCTTTGCGCAGCGCCTCGGCTTCTTCGGCCTCGCTTTTGATGCGCCGCAGGTACTCGATCGAAGCGCGTGAAGACCCCTTCACCTGTTCCATGGCCCGGCCGATCACCGCCGCGGGAATACCGAAGCGTTGCGCGATCTCCAACCCCGAAGACGAGCCGGCGATGCCAACCAACAGGCGATAGGTGGGGCGCAAAGTCTTTTCATCGAACTCAACACTGGCATTCAGCACGCCCGCCTCGTTCGCCGCATAAATCTTCAAACCCGCGTAGTGCGTCGTCGCCAGGACCTGCGCGCCGCGTTGTTTGAAATGATCGACGAACGCGACTCCGAGCGCCGAGCCTTCTTCCGGATCAGTTCCGGTGCCGACTTCGTCCAGCAAAACCAGCGCCGGCGCTTCGCAGGACTCGATCATCGCGGCGATGTTGCCGACGTGCGAAGTAAACGTCGAAAGATTCGCGGCCAGCGATTGGTGATCGCCGATGTCCGCCAAAACAGATCGATAGAGAGGAACCCGAGCTTGTTTCGCGGGCACCGGTAAACCTGAAAGCGCCATTAACGAAAGCAAACCCGCGGTTTTCAGGACCACAGTCTTGCCGCCGGCATTGGCGCCGGAAATCACCATCGTCGTGTTTTCGTCATCGAGAGTGAATGAAACCGGAACGACTGAGCCGCCGGTTGCGCGGAGGCTTTCTTCAAGAAGTGGGTGGCGAGCGTCGATGAATTCGAGTATCGCATTTGTGTCAGAACCCCGAGCGGTAGCGAGGGGATCATGCCGCTCAACTTGAGTCTGTGATCCGGTCGCTACCGCTCTCGGTTCTGACACTTCCGGAATCACACAACTAAACTTCTCAGCAAACGCGGCTTTCGCGCTAATGAAATCGAGTTCGGTGATCGCTCTGGCCGCGAGTTCGATGGCCGGCAATTCGCGCCGCAATTCTTCCGACAGCGCGAAAAGAATTTCGGCGATCTCCCGTTGTTCTGCTTCACGCAACGTCTGTAGTTCGTTGTTGCCATCGATCGTTTCCAGCGGCTCGACAAAAATCGTCGCGCCTGACGAAGAAGAACCGTGAGCAACTCCCTTGATGCGCGCCTGGTGATCTGCGCGCACTGGGATCACGAACCGGTCGTTGCGCACGGTGACTAACGCTTCCTGAATTGCTTCACTCGACCGGCGCATCAAGTTTTCGAGCGAGCGCGTGATCCGCGAGCGAGCGCTGGTCAGTTCGCGGCGAATGCGCCCGAGCTCCGGGCTCGCTCGATCGTCAAGCTCGCCGCTGGGCAGAATCTTCTTTGTCACGCGCGCGATCAGGCTCTTGAGTTCAGCGGGCAAGGCCCCCACAATTTCGAACAGCGCCGGACACGCTTCACGTTCGGCGAGAATCGCTGTGCGCGCGTCCATCGCGGCTTCGCAGAGCCGGGCCAAATCGAGGATTGCCAAAGGGTCGATTGCGGTTCCCTCGATCCTCAGCCGCGTGATCGAATCCGCCGGATCAGCAATTCCGTCAAACGACAAACGTCCCGCGCGCTGGCGCAGCTCAATGCATTCAGCCGTTTCACGAAGCACGCGCTGGAGTTGTTTTAGCTCATCGATCGGCCCAAGCGCGTCAATCCGCGCCCAGCCCATTTTGGTCTGCGCTCCGCGCTGCAGCAGTTTGCACAGCGAATCGAATCCCAGCGTCGCAAAAGCCTGATTGTCCATGAAAGCTCAATCTTAACACCAACGCGTGAGTTTAGAGTTCAAGCTTTAGCTTGCAACTACCAAGCAGCAACCCGAAAGGTTGAACTCTCAACAGTCTCTCCCGCTTTGCTAGCTCCCTGCTTTTGGCTTATATTCGTCAACTTCCTAGAGCCCGAAAAGAAAGGCACTCATTCTCTAATGCCCACAGTTCCAATCACAGTCGCCTATGGCGACGGCATCGGTCCGGAAATAATGGAGGCGACGCTTCATATCTTGAAAGAGGCGGGCGCCAAGCTGGAGATCGAACGAATCGAAATTGGCGAGAAAGTTTATCTGGCGGGAAACAGTTCCGGCATCGAGCCCAGCTCGTGGGAATCTCTCCGCAACACCAAAGTTTTTCTCAAGGCTCCCATCACTACCCCACAGGGCGGCGGCTTCAAGAGTCTGAACGTTACGGTGCGCAAGACGCTCGGCCTGTACGCGAACGTGCGGCCGTGCGTTTCCTATCATCCGTTCATCGAGACAAAGCATCCCGGCATGGACGTGGTCATCGTCCGCGAGAACGAGGAAGACCTTTATGCCGGCATCGAGTATCGCCAGACAGACCAGGTCACGCAGTGTTTGAAATTGATATCGCGTCCGGGCTCAGAAAAGATCGTTCGCTACGCTTTCGAATACGCCCGCGCTCACAACCGCAAGAAAGTTACCTGCTTTACCAAAGACAACATCATGAAACTGACCGACGGTCTGTTTCACCGGGTCTTCAACGAAATCGCCGCCGAGTATCACGACATCGAGAACGAGCACTGGATCGTGGATATCGGCGCCGCGAAGTTGGCGGACACTCCGAACACGTTTGACGTAATCGTGATGCCGAATCTTTACGGCGACATTTTGTCGGACGTGGCCGCGCAAATCGCCGGTTCGGTCGGTCTGGCTGGCTCAGCCAACATCGGCGAAAACATTTCGATGTTCGAAGCGATCCACGGCTCCGCGCCGCGCCGCGCCGGACAGAATCTCGCCAACCCGTCGGGGTTACTCATGGGCGCCGTCATGATGCTCGTGCACATTGGGCAGACCAGCATCGCAGAGAGAGTTCATAACGGCTGGCTGCGCACGATCGAAGATGGCATCCACACCTACGACATATACGACGAAAGCGTAAGCAAGCAGAAAGTCGGCACGAAAGAATTCGCCGCAGCGGTCGTGAACCATCTGGGCAAGAAGCCGCAAACGCTTAAGGCGGTGACTTACAAATCGAATGGCAGCGGCGAAACGTTCGGCGGCGAAACTATCGTCAAGGAACGCTCGGACACCAAGAAAGATTTGGTTGGCGTCGACGTCTTTATCGATTGGACGAAAGGCTCGCCGAACAATCTCGGCGCAGTGCTCAGCGGCGTCGCGTCCGGCGATCTAAAGCTGGTGATGATCAGCAACCGCGGCGTGAAGGTCTGGCCCGGGGGTAACTCGGAAACCTTCTGCTCAGATCACTGGCGCTGCCGATTCATGCCGCAAACCGAAGGCGGAACTATCACGCATGAGCAGATCATTGACTTGCTCACTCGTGTCGCGGGCGCGGGTTTCGATTTCATCAAGACCGAGAACCTTTGCAACTTTGACGGCGAGCGCGGTTATTCGCTGGATCAGGGCGCGGAGTGAAGAGACTGGGAGAACGGGAGATGGGGAGAATAGGAGAAGCAAGAAAACGAACGGCTAAATCGATTTCCGCGCCGCCCCGTCGCCCCGTCTCCGCTTCGCATATCTCCCCGTCGCCCCGTCTCCCCGTCTCCGCTTCCCCGCTGGTCGCCGTCCTCATGGGCAGCAAGTCTGACTGGGAGACGATGCGCGCGGCCTCTGAGACGCTCGCGCAATTTGGCGTAGCGCACGAATCCCGCGTCATGTCTGCGCATCGCACACCGACGCTCGCTTCTGAATTCGCATCGAAGGCAGAAGCCCGCGGCATCGAAGTGATCATCGCGGCGGCGGGCGGCGCGGCGCATTTGGCCGGCGTGATTGCCGCGCACACGACGCTGCCGGTGCTCGGCGTGCCGATGAAGAGTGACGCGCTGAACGGATTGGATTCGTTGTTATCGACAGTGCAGATGCCGGCCGGAATTCCGGTGGGAACTCTGGCAATCGGAAAGCCAGGCGCAACCAACGCGGCGCTATTGGCGATCGCGATTCTGGCCAACAGCCGGCCCGAGTTAAAAAAGAAGTTGCGGGATTTTCGGTCTGAGCAGGAAAAGAAAATTCGCGAAACGAAGCTGGATTGATTGAAGATGTTTAGAGTTCAACCTTTAGGTTGCTGATATCCGGCGAGCAAGCTAAAGCTTGAACTCTAAACTTATTCCCAGTTGCGCGCATCGCGCGCCAGCAGTGCGGCCCCGATCGCCACTCCATCCGCGCCCAGTTCTGCCGCCACGATCTTCGTCGAATCAAAGCACGGCTGAAAGGAACGTTTGCGGGCCTCTTCGATGATCGGATTGAGGATCAGCTCGCCGGCTTCCATCACGCCGCCGCCCAAAATAATCCGCTCGATGCTCAGCAAGTTAATGATGCTGGCCACGGCCGCGCCGATATATTTTCCGGTGCGTTCGATCATCATGATCGAAAAGTCGTCGCCGTTTGTGGCTTCATGCGCCAGATCGGCGGCCGTAAAATTCTCATTTTTTGCCAAACTCGACAGCGAGGAAGTCGAATCCCGATCCAGCCGTTCGCGCGCGCGCCGCGCGATGTTCGGACCTGACGCCACCGTTTCCAGACATCCGGTGTTGCCGCAGACGCATTCGATGCCTTCGGTGTTGATGGTGATGTGGCCGACTTCGCCGGCACAGCCGGACGCGCCCGTCCACAGCTTGCCGTCGAGCATGATGGCCCCGCCGATCGAATCGCCGATGCTGATGTAAAAAATATCGCGCGCGTCGCGGCCGGCTCCGGCGATGAATTCGCCGTAAGCGGCGGCGTTCGCATCGTTCTCCAACTCACAGCGCAGACCGGTTGCCTTCATCAACTCTGAATGAAAATCGCCGTGCTCGGCCGATGGTAAGCCGGTCGAGATCAGTACGCGGTCGGTTTCACGGTTGACCAATCCGGGAATGCCCACGCCGACGGACTTGATCGGGCCCAGTTCGCGCAACCCCGAAACGAGATTGGCTATTTGCGGCACGAGATCGTCGGGTTGACACGCAACCTGGCGCTGCGCCATGACGGCTCCAGCAAATGAAACGGTAACCGCGCGCATCGTGGTTCCGGCGATTTCGACGCCGGCAAAGTTGGCTGATGTCTCAGAGTTGTCGGGCATGCAGAAAGCCTTTCGCGAGTTGGGGCAGGTGGTTCGCCGTGATCTTATTAGAGGGCCAAGGGGCTGTCAAACTGCGCCCTCTCCGGTGTAGAATGTGGTCGATTCCAGCAATGCCAAACACAACTGAAAATAATCGGACGACATCCCCGCAACTGCGCACGATTTTGATCCCCACGGATTTCAGCGGCTGCGCGAATTACGCGCTGCCCTACGCGGCGGCGATTGCCCGCGCGACGAACGCGACGATCATATGCGTCCATGTGGTCGAGCCGATCGCGCCCGCCGTTGGCTACACAGGTTTGGCCGAACCTCTGCCGATTGCGGACATCAGCGAGCAGTTGGAGGACTCGGCTGAAAGAGAGCTGCCGAAGCTTGCCGAATGCGACGAGTGCGCCGGCCTCAATGTCGAGGAGGTCATGGTTCATGGTGATGCGGCCGCCGAGATCGTGCGCCTGGCTGAAGAGCGCGAAGTGGATCTGATCGTGATTTCGTCGCACGGCCGCACGGGCCTGGGCCGGATTCTGTTCGGCTCGACCGCCGAAGCTGTCGTGCGTCATGCCAGTTGCCCCGTGCTCGTAGTCAAACCTCCGCCAGAAGAGGAGAGTGAGCAGTAAGCAGTGAGCCGTGAGCAGTTGGGAAAAACGCGCTTACAGCTTTCTTGCTACTTACTAACCTCGATCCAATGCCGATTCTTTTACTGCTAACTGCTTACTGCTGACTGCTCACTTTATGACGAGTCTTCAGTTTCTTTCACACTTGATCGAGCAATACGGCCTCTACGCCGTGTTTTTTCTCGCGATGGTCGAGGGCGACATCACGCTTTTGCTCGCCGGCGTGCTCGCGCACAGCGCATTCTTTAACGACTACAGTTTTGCAAAAGTCCTGCTCTGGGGAACGCTCGGTGGTTTCGCGAGTGACAACGTCGCCTATGCCGGTGGACGCGTGTTCGGCAAAACGGTGCGCGACTTTCGTTTCTATCGGATCGCGAAGCCGCGCATTGAGCGGTTGACGAACCGCTTCGGCATGCTCTCGATTTTTCTTTCAAAGTACATTTACGGTTTGCGCTGGGCGTCGTGCACTTTCTATGGCGTCGGGCGCATGCCCTACTTGCGTTTTCTCCCGCTTTCTTTGGGAAGCTGTTTCGTCTGGGTTTTGATCCTCAGCGGAGTCGGCTACTCTTTCAGCAGCGCAGTCATCAGGTTGATTGGCGACTTTCGCCACCTCGGGAAAATCCTCCTCGTGATTGTGCTGGCCGGCGTCGCGGGGGTTTATTTGATCAAGCGCACCTGGGTATCAAAGAAGGTCGAGGAAGCAGCGCCAGAGCGTTTGCAGGAGATCGAACACGCGGCGATCGCGGGCTTGAAAGAGTTGAAGGAAGAGATTCGGGAAAGGATTCATCTGAAGTAGCGCGTCTGAAGTAGCGCGTTGCCGCTTTAATTCTTAATCCTTGGTCTTGAATTTTGAATCTGAAATCTGGAATTTGAAATCTCAAATTTGAAATCGTGATCATCGAATCATCCGCTCCAACTCGCGTCGATCTGGCCGGCGGCACCATCGACATCTGGCCGCTTTATCTTTTTCACCCCGGCGCAACCACGGTCAACTTCGCGCTTTCGCTGCGCGCGCGCGTGCGAATTGAAACGCGCGCTGACCAGAGAATCATTCTTGAATCCCTCGATCGTGGCGTTGACCTGGAAACGACGGTCGATCGCATCGACGAACTGGCGAGCGACGAAAAGCTCGAACTCGTTTCCAAGGTGGTTCATTTCTTTCGACCAGAGACGGGTTTTCGTCTCGTCGCGCACAGCGAAGCTCCGGCCGGCGCCGGCATCTCGGGTTCATCGGCGTTGGCGATTGCGCTGATTGGCGCGCTTAATCGTCTGGCTGGAAATCGCTATGACCCGCGCAAGTTCATCACGATCGCCGCGAACCTCGAAACGACCGTGATCAAAGTCCCGGCCGGTTTTCAGGATTACTATCCGGCGTTTTATGGTTCAACTTCCTGCGTACACTTTCGCGCCGACGGCATCGAGCGTGAACATCTGCCCATCGACGAAGATGAGATTGAGCGTCGCTTCGTGATTTGTTACACCGGCGAGCCGCGCCATTCGGGAATCAACAACTGGGACAGTTTCAAACGCCACATCGACGGCGACCGGGAGCTGTTCGAAATTTTCGAAAAGATTCGCGACGCGGCCGTGAAGATGCGCGCGGCGCTGCTGGCGAACGATTGGCGGGCGGTAGCCGAAACGATGCGGGCCGCGTATCCCAATCGCAAACGGCTCGCGCCCGGGATTACGACGCCGCAGATGGACCTGCTGGTCGAGAAAGCATTAGCAAATGGCGCGCAAGCCGCGAAGATTTGCGGCGCCGGCGGCGGAGGTTGCATCGCTTTCCTGTGCGATCCAAAGCGGAAAACAGACGTCGAGCGCGCGCTGGCCGCCGAAGAAGGCGCGGAAGTTTTGGATTGGAAAGTTTCGCGGGAAGGATTGATTGTGAGTGAGAATAGATCCTAAGCAGCCAAGCGTTCGACGTGTAGCTTCTTTCGTCGATGCACGGTCCGCCAAAGGTCGTATTGAATCTGTTGCATCAACCAGCTCTCCGGTGTGGTGTTGAAGGCGATCGACAACCTTAGTGCCATCTCAGGCGTGATGCCGGCCCGCCGATTCAAGATCGCCGACAACGTCTTGCGGCTTACATCCAGTGCCGTCGCAGCTTCGCTAACACTTAGCCCCAAAGGCTCCAGGCAGAGTTCCTTCAGGACCTCACCCGGATGAGGCGGGTTGTGCATCTTCGCTCTTGTCTTAGTGGTAGTCTTCATAGTTCACGTTTTCGATATTCTTTTCGACGAACTGAAAGGTTACTCTCCAGTTACCGCTTACCGTGACGGCCCAAGTCCCGCGCCGCTCACCTTTCAAGGGATGAAGATCCAAGCCCGGCAAATTCATGTCTCGCGGTTCGCCTGCGACGTTTAAGCGACCCAAGATCAACCTTAATCGGCTCGCATGCTTGGCTTGGATTCCAGCTTTGCTTCCAGTCGTAAAGAAGCGTTCGAGGCCTTTATGCCGAAAGCTTCTAATCACAAGGCAGTGTAACCTATGTCGTTACGCGGCTACAATCATCACCGAAGAAAAATGCGGTCGGAGAGCTTGTCGATCGCGCGGAGTGTCGATCGCGAAAGCTAGGTAGCTACCCGCCCTCTTCCGCCTTCTGCTTTGCCGCCGCAGCGAGTTTGGTAAGGCGCTCGATTTTTTGTGCGTGCGTCTCGCCGGGAATTGGTCCAGTATCAACGACGCCGGCGTAAGTCGATCTCTTCATCAAAGTGCGATCCGGCTGGCCACTGGTCGCGGGCGAAGTTGCTGGTGTTGTCGGTGCTGGCGGGGCTTTCAAACTTACTGCTTCAGCAACGGGCGCAGCGGCTGCGGTCGGCGCGTCTGCTGCCGGCAGATCGGCTGGTGAGGGATCAGCGGTTGCCGTCACGACCGCGGATTCCGCACCACTTTCTTCCGAACGTTGCTTCGCACCCACAACCACTTTCTGCAAACGCTCGATCTTTTGTTCACGAGTCTCGCCAGTAACTGGTCCCGTGTCGACGACGCCCGCATAAGTCGTGCGCCGGTTTAGTTCGCGGTTTGGTTGCGCCGCCGGTTTTGGACCAGCAGGGGCGGCCGTCGATTTCTCAGCAATCACAGCAGATTGTGCTGATGCCGTTGCCGGCTTGGCCGGCTCTGCCCGCGGAGCCGCGGCTGGCGCTAATGGTTTGGCCGCGGGAGCAACGTGACCTTGCGCGCCCTCGGCTTCGACCAGAACGTAAACGCCTTTGTCGTTCTTCTTGATCACCGGCAGCGTGCCGCCGGCTGCTTGCAAAACCGCGGAGAGCTCAGCCTCGACAAACCTTCGCTGCTTTCCCGGATCGCGCACGTGACCGAGCGGCGGGCCCATGTAGAGCGTGCCGCACCTGTGGCACTTGAAGAGCACATCATCGCCGCGCAGGTGAACTTCGGCCCGCTCGCCGGCCGTGCGCAACTGCTTTAAGTGCCCCCAGCACGCCTTGCCTTTTTCGTTCCGCTCGTTGCAGACAGTCTGCGCGTTCGTGATCCGCTTCGGAACTGGTAGCGATGTTGGCGCGGCCGTCTGTGGTGCAGCGTTCGCAGCAGCTTCTGGAATGTTAGCCGACATGATCAGTGTCCGAATATTAGCGACGAATCGTTAAGAGTTCAACCTTTAGGTTGCCGATCGACGATAACCGCAAACTAAAGTTTGAACTCTGAACCTCTCACCTTCGGCCATGCTATGCTCTTCGCCTGATGCTGACAGATTTTCTCGGCGCAATTTGGCGGCTGCTGCCCGGCGGCGTTCGTCGTCGCGTGATGTGCTTCGGTCATCGGCGTTTCACGGCTACTGCCGGAGCGGTGATCTTTGACGACAACGGTCGCGTCCTCCTGCTCGATCACGTCTTTCGACCCGAAAGCGGTTGGGGAATACCCGGCGGATTTCTGAACCGGGGCGAACAACCCGAAGCAGGTTTGCGGCGCGAGCTGCGCGAGGAAGTTGGATTGGAACTTGATTCGGTCGAGCTTCTCTCTACGCGCAGCCTGCATCGCCCAGGGCAAATCGAAATTTACTTTCGCGCGAAAGCGATTGGCGCGCCGCATCCCCGCAGCTTTGAGATCAAGCGAGCCGAGTGGTTTCCGCTCGACGCTTTGCCGGAAGAATTACCGAAAGATCAGCGACAGTTAATTCAGCGCGCAATCGATCAGAACGGTGGGCGGTAGCGAGTGCGAAAGCAGCGTGTTATGCTACGCCCGCTAACATAACTCGTCGCTTCTTTGTGGAGGTCCTATGGCAGCACCAGGCGTGCAACTGATTCCGTCGCCGGAAGAAATCATGCAGATTCTGAAACGCACCGGCGCGTTTCGTGAAGGCCACTTCGTTTATCCCAACGGCAAACACACCGCGCATTATTTTCAGATGCCGCTCGCGTTTCGCTATTACGACACGGCGCGCGTTTTGGCAGTCGCGCTTAGTCGCAAATTCCGCGTCGATCGCGACATCGCCAGCCAGTTGCCGAAAATCTCGATCATTAGCCCAAGTTCCGGCGGTATCCCCGTGGCGTTCGGCGTGCGCGACGCGCTGAGCGCGGAACAGATCTACTGGGCCGAGCAGGAAGGCGGCAAACGCATGTTCCGTCAGTACGTGAATCAGGGCGACATCGCTCCCTGTATCATCGTCGACGACATAATTCGCAGCGGCCAGGCCATTGAAGAAACGGTCAAGCTGGTGCGCAGTCTGGGTGCGCCCATCATCGGCTGTGGCGCGATCGTACGCTTCAGTTCCGCCCCTGATAACATCGACGGCGTTCCCATCAAATCACTGGTCGAGTTTGACGAGAAGTTTTACAGCTCAGCGGCCGAGTGTGTCGATTGCAAGGAAGGCGCGCCGGAAGAGCACGTCAGATTTTAGAGGCAGCAGACGGCAGGAGGCAGACGGCAGGAGGATCTATGCCCATCCCACAAGGCTTTAGAGATCTCAAGGTTTATCAGTTGGCTTACCAATTGGCGATGGAAATCTTTCACGAGTCTAAATCCTTCCCACCGGAAGAAAGATACTCGCTAACAGATCAGATTCGTCGAGCATCCCGAAGCGTGGCTGCTAATATCGCGGGAGGTTATCGCAAGAAGCGCTACCCCAAAATGTTCGTAAGCAAGATGGCGGATGCTGATGGCGAAGCGACCGAAACTCAAGTGTGGTTAGATTTCGCCCGCGACTGCGGATATCTCTCGCCAAAACTCCAAGCGAAATTAACTACCGGCTACGAAGAGGTTGGGAGGATGCTCGGCGGAATGATTAACTATCCCGAAAAATTCAGCGTTTAGCTTGTCCGCTCCTGCTGTCTGCTCCTGCTGTCTGCTCCTGCTGTCTGCTCCTGCTGTCTGCTCCTGCTGTCTGCTGCTGCCGTCTGCCTTCTGCCTTCTGTTCTTCACATCTCGTGCCGATTCGACAGCGCTTTATCCATCGTTACTTCATCGACGTACTCCAAATCGCTGCCCACCGGCATCCCCATCGCCAGACGCGTCACCCGCAAACCAAGTGGCTTTAGCAGGCGGCTGATGTAATTCGCGGTCGCCTCGCCTTCGGTGTTGGGATTGGTAGCGAGAATTACTTCGCGAACTTCGACGCCGTCATTGTTCTCAGGCTTGAGCCGCGACAAGAGATTCTCCAGACGCAAATCGCTGGGACGAATGCCGCGAATCGGCGAGAGGCTCCCGTGCAGAATGTGATAGAGACCTTTGTAGCTGCGCGTCTTTTCTACCGCCACCAGATCATAAGGCTGCTCAACCACGCACATCAGCGAACGATCGCGCGATGGCGATGAACAAAAGCGACAGGGATTAATGTCGGTGAGGTTGTTGCAGACCGTGCACTCGGTGATGCGCTCTTTGACTTCGTGCAGCGCCGCAATCAAACGCTCCACGTCGGCCTCGGGCGTTCGCAAAATGTAAAATGCCAGACGCTGCGCCGACTTTTGCCCGATGCTCGGCAAGCGCTTGAATTCGTCGATGAGTTTCGTTACGGGTTCGGCGTAATCTAGCATTTTTGATTTGCGATTCTAGATTTTTGATTGCCTTGCAGTGGAGCTTAGATCATCTCAAAGTGGACGATTGGTCCGAAAACCAATCGCAAATCACAAATCAAAACTCTAAAATTAAAACAGGTTTCCCAGTCCGGGCGGCAACATCGATCCCAAGGTACTCTTCATGGCTTCGTCGCATTTGCGATTCGCTTCGTTGATGGCCGCGACGATCATGTCTTGCAGCATCTCGATGTCGTTCTCTTTGACGATTTCCGGATCGACTTTAAGCGAGATGATTTCGTGATTGCCTTTCATCTGGACGGTCACGACGCCGCCGCCCGCGGAAGCCTCGACGCGCAGCTCTTCCATTTCGCGCGCCATCTTTTCTTGCATTTGCTGCGCCTGCTTCATCATCCCTTGAATGTTGAGTCCGCCGGGAAATTTCATGGTTGCCAACCTCGCTTCGACTGAAGAGTTTTGAACTGCGCGACGCGAGCATCGTAACTTCCAATTGGCGCGAATGCAATTACTCGTCAACACGCCCGGCGCGAGTCCACCAGATTTCCAAACGCAAAGGACGCGAAGTGCCGCGCAAAGAGCGCAAAGAAAAGAATCTCCGCGTCCCTTTGCGATCACCTTTGCGAACTTTGCGGTTTTCATTACGTTGTTAACAGGATGGTCGGCATGTTATAAGCCCGAACAAATCAGATGGAAAAAGAAACCGAGCCGCGGGCATTTGAGCGCACGCTCACCGCTGAAATCAAACTTTATTACGATGTAGTTGCGGCGGAGTCTCGGCCGGCTCCTTTGCTCATTACGCTGCATGGCTATGGCGCCAGCAAGTGGCACGCGCTGCGTGAAGCCCGAGCAATCGCTCCCAAAGGGTTCGCCATCGCATCGCTGCAAGGTCCGCACCAACATTTGCGCGAACCAAAAGCGCCGGGCGGGCCGCTGCGGTTCGGCTTTGGCTGGCTGACAAACTTTCGGCCCGAAGAATCTGTCGCGATCCATCATCGCGCAGTGCTTGACCTGATCGACTCGCTGGCTGAAGAAGGGATCGCGGATCGACAAAGGGTCTTCCTGCTCGGCTTCTCACAGTCGTGCGCGCTGAATTATCGCTTCGCGTTCACGCACCCGGACGTCTTGCGCGGCGTGATTGGAATCTGCGGCGGAATGCCCGGCGATTGGGAAACCAGCGCGCTTTATCAGCCAACTAAGGCCAGCGTTTTTCATCTAAGCGGCGAGCGCGATGAATACTATCCGACCTCAAGAGTGAGCGGGTACGCGGCGCAACTGCGGATGCGCGCAGGCGATGTTGAATTCAAGGGCTATGATGCCGGGCACGAAATTGTTCAGGCGATGCGCGAAGATATTCGCGAGTGGTTACAGAACCCCGACTCGTCGGGGTAGCGAGCGGGCACTTGTGCGGTCCCGGAACGTGCCGGACAAGTCCGGCATCTAAACAGAGAGTCGGGCAGCTAAACGAAATCCAGGCCAATGAAACGAAATCACTCAATCGAGTTTCTATTGCTGCTGGCAATGGCTTCTACCGCAGCGTGCCAGGCACAGTACGCCGCGAAGCCGCTGAAGCCTCCGCAGACGCAAACGGAAACACGCGCGTTGCCGGTTAACAGTTCGCCGCAACTGAAGCTCGTGATCGACGGCGCGACGGATCAGATCGGGAAGACAACCAGCTATGACGCTTCGTATCAAAAGCTCGAATATCCGAACGGCGACGTGCCGATCGAGACCGGTGTCTGCTCTGATGTGGTCGTGCGGGCCTTTCGCCAGAGCGGGATCGATTTGCAGAAAGATATTCATGAAGACATGAAGGAGCATTTCTCGGCATATCCAACACGCTGGGGATTGAACGGTCCCGACGCGAACATCGATCATCGTCGCGTGCCGAATCTGCAAACCTACTTCAGTCGAAAAGGAAAATCGTTATCGACCACCGGTGGGCCTGAAAACTTTCTGCCCGGTGACATAATCACATGGGATCTGGGAACTGGTCAGGATCACGTTGGCATGGTCGTCAATGTCTGGTACAAGCCTTCCCAGCGATACCTGATCGTGCATAACATCGGCGCCGGCACGCGCATGGAAGATGTCTTGTTCGCGTGGAAGATCACGGGGCACTATAGGTACTTTTGAAAGGCGCTTTTCTCTGCGCCACCTCTGCGCACTCTGCGTCTCGGCGGTGAGTCTCTTCGCAGCGACGTTCACCGCAGAGACGCAGAGGACGCGGAGATCACGCAGAGAAAGCAAAGGCGGAGGCTGGATTCATGAAAACTCTTGTTGCCGTTCTCCTTTTGGCGAGTTCGGTCTTCGTATCAACGATCACGGCCCAGACTGCAAACGCGAAAGCGGAAGCAGCCATCCGCACTGTGCTCGACGCGCAAGCTGCCGCCTGGAATCGCGGCGACCTCGAGGGCTACATGGACGGCTATGATCGTTCCCCGAATACCGAGTTCGTTTCGGGTGATCGGATCAATCGTGGCTGGCAAGCCGTGCTCGATCGCTACAAGAAAAGCTACGACTCGCGCGAGAAGATGGGCGTCCTGACATTTTCCGAAGTGGAAATCACCGTGTTGAGCAAAGACGCCGCGCTAGTTCTCGGCCGCTGGCGCCTGAAACGCGCGAGCGACGAGCCGCACGGAACGTTTAGCTTGCTGTTTCGGAAAACGAAAGCCGGCTGGAGGATCGTTCACGATCACAGCTCGTCCGCGTGAGTTTGCCGTGGTAAGAGTCTAGTTGCATTACCGAGATTAAGTGACAATTCCTCTCAGGTCAGGAAGGGGGCTTGCCCCCGCTTTCAAAATAGTAGGAACTGAGCGGGGGCAAGCCCCCTTCCTGACCTGAGAGATAACTATGGTTGAACTCTGATCCATCAAATGAATGATCCAAACCAAATAGCTACTTCCAATCTCGAGACCATTGGCCGCGAGGTCGAGGCGCGCAGCACTTCTCTCAAGAAAGAACTCGGCCTGCGTGATCTCGTCCTCACGCAAGTCGTCTTCGTCGTCGGCACCGTGTGGGTTGGCTTTGCGGCCAAGTTGGGCCACTCACAGATGGCCTTCTGGCTGATCGCGATCGCCACTTTCTACCTGCCGCTGGCCGCCGTGGTCATTTACCTCAATCGCCTGGCGCCCCTCGAAGGCGGACTCTATCAATGGGCCAAGGTCGCTTTCGACGATTTCGTGGCGTTCATGGTCGCGTGGAATTTTTGGATCTTCGGCATTCTGGTGATGTCCGGCATCGGTTTGATTATTAAGAGAAACATCGCCTATGCCATCGGCCCGCGCGCCGAATGGATGAAGGAGAACAAATGGATGACCACGCTGGTCTGTGTCGTGTTGATAACTTCTGTCGTCACGGCTTCGCGAAGAGGTCTCGCGCTCGGAAAGTGGGTGCAGAACTTCGGCGGCGCGATGCTGATCATAACCTTCGCTGTGCTCGTCCTGCTGCCGTTCATTACGGCCAGCCGCGGGGCTCTGGCCAACTACCATCCGTTTTCACTTAGCTTCCCACAGGTCAGCGCCTACAACATTAACGTTTGCAGCAAGCTCGCGGTCGGAGCGCTTTCGGGTTTCGAGTACATCGCGATTCTCGCCGGTGAATGTCGCGCCCCGGCCCGCAACATCGCTCGTTCAGTTTGGATTTCAGCGCCCATCATCGCGCTGATGTTCATTCTGGGAACCGGATCGGTGCTGGCGTTTGTGTCTCCGGACAAAGTCGATCTCATCGCTCCGATTCCTCAGGTGTTCAGCCTCGCCTTCAGTGGGTTCGGATGGGTTTCAATTCTGATTTCGATCACGATCTTCGGCGTGGCGGCGCGGCAAATCGCTTTGATGAGCATCTATTTTGCCGGCAACACGCGCCTGCCGATGGTTGCCGGTTGGGACAATTTACTGCCGGCGTGGTTTGCAAAGCTGCACCAGCGCTATCGCACGCCGGTGAATTCGATCCTTTTCGTGGGCGTGACCACGCTGGTGTTCAGTCTGGCTCCATTGCTCGGCGTCAAAGAGGCCGAGGCCTTTCAGTTTCAGGACAACGCGGCGAATATTTTCTATGCCTTGATCTATATGGTGCTGTTCGCGATTCCGATCGTCGCCATGAAGCGCTTCGGCGCCAAAGCTCCGTGGTGGCTGAAAGTGGTGGCGGCGTTTGGCTTTCTGATGTCCGTAGTGGGCGCGTTCTTTACCGTGTTTCCGATCATCGACGTGCAGAGTCGCTTTTGGTTCGCGGCCAAAATCATCGCGGTGGTGATCGCGGCCAACGCGATCGGGGCGGCGATTTATGCGTTCGACAAGAAACGGTCCCGATAAGTCGCTGTCCGACCAACTTCAGTTTGTCGATCAGTAACGACAGGCTAAAGCTTGTCGGACATTCGATCCTGTGATAATCATCCTCGCGCTCTAGCTCCAGAATCATTCCCCCAGAGAAGGAGACAGACATGGGCAAGATCAATTTCGGACGCGTGCTGCTCGGCGGTTTGGTGGCAGGCGTGATTTTGAACATCGGCGAGTTTGTGCTGAACAAAAAAGTTTTGGGCGCACAGATGAAGGCGTTCTTCACCGGCCACAGTTTTAAGGAACCCGCCGGGAGCTTCATGCCCATCGCAGTGGGGCTGACGTTTGTGCTCGGCATTGTCATGGTACTTGGCTATGCCGCGATCAGGCCGCGGTTTGGCGCCGGTCCTAAGACGGCAATCATTGCCGCCCTGTTTGCATGGTTCGGTATCTATCTCTACACCGGACTCATCAACTCTATGTTGTTCGCGATCCCTACTGACATGATGCTAATCGGTTTGGTGTGGGGATTGGTTGAATACGTTATCTCCGCGCTTGTCGGCGCGTGGCTGTATAAAGAAGCCTGAGACCGCGTGAGATCGACTTGCCAAACTCACTCGCCGTAATCAATTCTTCGCAACTGGTGACGCTTGCCGGCGCGCGCCGGCCACGCACCGCAGGCGATCTGCGTCAACTCTCGATCATCGAAGACGGCGCGATGATCGTTCGTGGCGGCCGCGTCGATGCAGTCGGCAGGCGACGCGAAATCGAGCCTCTGATCACTGATGACTGCGAAGTGATCGATACCGGACGCCGCGTCGTGATGCCGGGATTTGTCGATGCGCATACGCACCCCGTGTTTGCCGGCATTCGCGCGAACGAGTTTGAGCAGCGCGCGAGCGGCGCCACCTATCGCGAAATTGCGGCGCGCGGTGGCGGGATCAGATCGACAGTGCGGGCGACGCGAAATGCCTCGCTGAGCGATTTGGTCAAAGCTGGAGAACGCTACGCCGAATGGTTTCTGCGAAACGGAACGACGACGGTCGAAGCAAAATCCGGATACGGTCTGACGATCGAAGACGAGCTCAAGATTCTGCGCGCCATCAAGCAACTAGATCAAGAGACATCGCTGCGCTACGTTCCTACTTTTCTCGGTGCCCACGACATTCCTTCGGAATATAAATCGCGTCGTCAGACTTACGTCAGTCTGGTTATTAACGAAATGCTGCCGCGCGTGGCCGAGGAAAAACTGGCTGAGTATTGCGATGTCTTTTGCGAACAAGATGTTTTCACAACCGTAGAGGCCCGGCAGATTCTCTCGGCCGCGCGATGTCACGGTCTCGGTTTGCGCATGCACGCCGATCAGCTTTCGCTTTCCGGCGGCGCGAAACTGGCGGCGGAGCTTAACGCGGCAACCGCTGACCATCTGGAACACACGGACGCGAGCGGCATCGCGGCGTTGAAAGCAGCGCAGGTGCAGCCGGTGCTGTTACCTGGTTCGGTGTACGCGCTCGGTTCGAGCCACTACCCCGCGGCACGCGAGATGATCGACGCTGGACTGGCGGTGGTGCTGGCTACAGATTTCAATCCCGGCTCCTCGCCCACGCCTTCGATGCCGATGATTCTTTCGCTGGCGTGCACCCAGATGAAGATGATGCCGGCCGAAGCGATTACCGCCTCCACTATCAACGCCGCCTACTCCCTCGGTCGCGGTGATGAAATCGGGAGCCTGGAAAAAGGCAAGCGCGCCGATTTCGTGATTCACGATTGCGAAGACTATCGCGAGCTGGCTTATTTTTTTGGGATCGAACATCCGCACGCGGTTTATGCGGGCGGGCGCATAGCGTTTTCACGGAGCGCGACGGGGCGCTAGCCCGACCGTCAGGGAGGGCAACTCCAGTGACACGGGCCCTCCCTGACGGTCGGGCTTCTGACACAAATATTTTTATTGACGCGCTCAATCTTCTCTCTTATCATCCCCGCAACACTGGAAAGGAGGTGATCGAAAAATTTATGAGTTCTAATCACAGTGAGGTGGCTGAGACCTAACCTCAGGATCGATAATCCCCTTCGAGGGTTAGTTGTTAGGATTGTCTTCCTGAGAGGTTTTACTGTGACACCTTCTTTGCGGAAGTGGTCACAGCCACAGGTCAATCCCAACAGTTTCACCGGAAAGCCGCCGGCGAGCAGTCGCGGGCGGCTTTTCTTCTGTAGCATAGACTTCAGGAAGCTCTGATTAAGTGACTCAGGAAAAGAACGCACGGACAATTGAGTCCTATTGGTTTTGAGCCGGGCAGTCCCGTAGGGACGAAATATCTATAGAACAAGATGAGCCAAATGAATTGTTTCAGCCCATTTATGGGCGGCAGCAGCGGTGATGTCGCTCCTGACGGAGCTTTAGAGGCCAGACACGGTCACGGTGCTACAAATATTTCGTCCCTACGGGACTTTGCTGAAATGTCTTTGGAACCTTTACTTGATCAGAGTTTCCTTCAGTCTGTGTCGGAACCAGAAGTCAGATAAGGTTTTCAAACACAGACTGAAGTCCATCCTACTTGACTATCAACGCGCTTCGTTATAGACATCAAATAAGAACCGCAACGCAAAACTTCTCTTCGGGTTGCCGGAACCGAGCACTTACGTGTCTGAAAAGATTCTGCCCAGTTCTCCTGTTTTCTACGACCCGCGCGGCCGGCGCTGGCGGCATGTGAAGCGCACTTATCTGGCGCTGGGCGTGATCATCACGGCGCTGGCCGCGATTTTCATCGCCAGTGTGCTGGCGAATCCTTTTTTGGGACCACGTTTGAATCTACGGCAACTATCCAGCTTGCCAAAAAAGTCGGATATCGCACCGCAGCCGATCGCCGTGCCAAAGACTCCGACTGAGTTAAGGGCGAAGAAGGCGCGCGACGATCTGAAGAAAGCTTATTCAGTAACCCCGGCAGTGTTGGGCCAACGCCGAGAGCTGATGCCCATCGTACCGCCGCCGACAAACACCCCGCTGACGGCGCCGGCGCAATTCACGTCGAAACCGCTGAGCATCGGGTTTTATGTTAACTGGGACGAGTCGAGTTACGCCTCGCTTGAGCGCAATCTCAATCACCTCGATTGGCTGATGCCCCAGTGGGTGCACGTCGTCGATGCCAAAGACGGCGCCAGTCCAATCGAAGTCGACCTTGACGCTCCCGCCTTGAACCTGGTTCGCCAAAAGCGCCCGCAGATCCAGATTCTGCCGATGTTGCAGAACCTGGACGATGAAAAGTGGCAGAGTGATGTGCTGGCCAGGGCCGTCGCTGATGAAGGTTCGCGGCAACGCTTGATTGCAGCGCTGGCGCAGTTTGTCGAACAAAACAAATTCGGCGGCCTATGCGTGGACTTTGAAGAGCCGACCAGGGACACACAGCCGAACCTTTTGCGATTCATGCAAGAGTTGCAAGCGGCGTTCAAGCCACGCGGCTGGATCGTCGTCCAGGCAGTGCCCTTCGACGATCCGGATTGGAACTATCGCGATTACGCCACGGCTTCGGACTATCTAATGCTGATGGCGTACGACGAACACTACGCCGGCAGCAAAGACACCGGCTCGATCGCCAGCCAGAGCTGGTACGAACAGAATTTGATTGCGCGCATGAAGGACCTCAACCCGGCGAAAACGATCATCGCGCTGGGAAACTATGGTTACGACTGGACCGCCGGCGCTAACAACGCAAAGGAAGTCAGCTTTCAGGAAGCCGTCATCGCGGCCAAGGATTCGGAAGCCGAAATAAAGTTTGACGAGGCCACTAGCAATCCATATTTCGGCTATGAAGAAGAAGACAAGTCACTACACACGGTCTGGTTTCTTGACGGGGTCACGGCCTTTAACCAAATCCGCGCCGCCAGTGGCTATCGCCCGGCCGGCTTTGCTTTATGGCGGCTGGGTTCCGAGGACCCTTCCATCTGGTCGATTTTTGGATCTGACCAACTTAATCCTGTTCCTGACGCTCTGAAGCGGATCGTTTATGGATATTCAGTGGACTTTGAAGGCACCGGCGAGTTGCTGCGCGTGCTGGCCAGTCCGCACGACGGCGAGCGTTCCGTGCAAACCGACCAGAAGACCGGCTTTATCACTACTGAGAAATACATCGCGACGCCGTCGTCGTACGTGATCGAACGCACGGGCGATCATCCCGGCACGATCGCGCTGACGTTCGATGACGGACCCGATCCCGATTGGACTCCGGCTATCCTCGATATTCTGAAACGCGAAAATGTGCCCGCGACATTTTTCGTGATCGGCAAGAACGGCCAGGCGCATCCTGAATTGTTGCGCCGCATCGTCAACGAAGGCCACGAACTCGGCAACCATACTTTCACGCATCCGAACCTCGGCGAGATTCCCGGCCGGCTGGTCGATCTGGAACTCAACGCGACACAACGCCTGATCGAATCGGTTACTGGCCGCTCGACCGTGCTGTTTCGCCCGCCGTATTTCGGAGACGCCGAAGCCGACAAACCCGAGGAAGTCGAGCCGGCGATGCGCGCGGAAAAGCTCGGCTACATTCTGATCGGTCTGCGCATCGATCCCGGTGACTGGAAGCCAAACGTTACCCCCGACGAAATCGTCCAGCGCACCGTGGACAGAGCTATGGACGACAATCCTGAGACGCGCGGCCAGGTTGTGCTGCTGCACGACTCAGGCGGTGACCGCGCGGCCACGATCGAAGCTTTGCCGCGCTTGATTCACGAGTTGCGCGCGAAGAATTTCAAGTTCGTGCTGGTTTCCGATCTGGGCGGCTGGTCGCGCGACCAGGTGATGCCGCTTTTGCCGGCGAGCCAGGGCGTTTACACGCGCACGGACGCGCTGGCGTTTCTGGTTTTCTCGACCGGCGGCTGGCTTTTGCAGTGGGCCTTCATCATCGGCATCGTGTTGGGATTGGGTCGACTGGTCGTGATTGGCGCGCTGGCATTTGCGCAGTGGCTGCGTTCACGCCGGCGCGACCGGGAACATGCGGGCGAACGTTACGAGCCGTTCGTCTCAGTCATCGTGCCGGCGTACAACGAAGAGCGCGTGATCGAAGCCACGATTCGCAGCCTGCTGAATTCGGATTATGAAAACTTTGAAATCATCGTGGTTGATGACGGCTCGCAGGATCGCACCAGTGAAGTTGTGCGCGAACATTTTGGCGACCAGCCGCTGGTCCGTCTCTTCACTGAGCCGAACGCCGGCAAGGCGTCGGCGTTAAATTTTGGTTTGCGCTTCGCTAAGGGCGACGTGATCGTCGCGCTCGACGCGGACACACAGTTTCCCGGCGAAACAATTCGCGCGCTGGCGCGCCGTTTCGCCGATCCGCAAATCGGCGCCGTCGCCGGCAATGCGAAAGTCGGCAATCGCATCAACATCGTGACCCGTTGGCAGGCGCTGGAATACATCACCTCGCAGAACATGGATCGCCGCGCGTTTGCCAGCCTCAACTGCATCACGGTTGTGCCGGGCGCAGTCGGCGCGTGGCGGCGCGAGTTGATCGAACGTTGCGGTGGATTTAGCTCAGACACCCTGGCTGAAGATCAGGACCTCACGCTGCAGATCCGCAAACTCGGATACAAGATCGGGTACGAAGAAGGAGCGATCGCCTGGACCGAAGCGCCTCACAGTTTGAGGATGCTCGCGCGCCAAAGGTTCCGCTGGGGCTATGGAACTTTGCAGTGTCTCTGGAAACATCGTGACGCGCTCTTTCGCCCGCAATACGGCGCGCTTGGGTTCGTAGCGATGCCCAACGTCTGGATATTTCAGATTCTGTTTCCATTGATCTCGCCGATCATGGATTTGATGCTGGTCTATACGCTGATCTCGAATGCGCTCGACTGGGCCCAGCAACCCACCGGCTATCGATTCACAAATCTTCAACAAGTGCTCTTTTACTACGCGCTGTTTCTGGCCGTGGATTGGTGCGCCGCGGGCTTCGCCTTTGTGCTCGAACGCAAAGAGCGCTGGCGCTTATTGTGGTGGCTGTTCCTCCAGCGCTTCTGCTATCGCCAGGTGATGTATTACGTCATGGTCAAGTCAGTCGCCACCGCAATTCGCGGCGCCGTAGTGGGCTGGGGCAAGCTGGAACGGAAGGCGACGGTCGAAGCACAGCCCTAATATTTTCCATCTACCGTTTGACATTTTTCATTTGCCATTGCTAAGCCGCGCGATTAGAAGGTATTCGAATGAAAAATGAGAAATGGAAAATCATATATGGAAAATGGTTCGTCTTTCTCGCATTACTCATAGTTGCCACCGGCTTTCGCATCTTCGTAGCGCATCATTGGCCCAACGAATCGCCTGATGATAGCCGCATCTATGTGCAGCTTGCTCGCAACGTGCTTGAGCATCACACATACTCAAGCGCGACCGAGCCGCCTTACGATCCCACGCTGATTCGCCTTCCCGGTTATCCATTTTTTCTCGCCGCCATCTACAAAGTCTTCGGTCACGGAAACAACGGCGCGGTCCGCGTCATTCAAGCTTTGTTCGATACCGCCACCTGCGCTCTGATCGCGTTACTCGCTTTTTATTGGGAGCCCGATCGAGACCGTAAGCGCGCTACCGCGATTGCTGCGCTCGCACTCGCGGCCGTGTGTCCGTTCACGGCGATTTATTCCGCGACTGTCTTGACGGAAGTGCCCACGATGTTCCTCGCGGTGGCCATGTGCGTCGCGGCGACGCGCGCATTTCAAAAAACGTTCACCACAGAGGGCACAGAGAAATCCGAGGATAGTACGAGCGCCAAGCTGGCGCTCGTCTGGTGGCTCGTCGCCGGACTGCTCGGCGGATTGGGGGTTTTGTTTCGCCCTGACAGCGGACTGTTCGTGGCGGCGGTTGGATTGACTTTAGTCGTGACAAGTATTTGGAGTGCGGTGTCCAGCGTAGCGCGACACCGCTTTGGATCGGCAATCAAAAGAAGCGTTGCCCGCGTTTTGATCTCCGGGACGATCTTTTCGCTCGCATTCGTACTTATCCTCGCGCCCTGGACGATTCGCAACGCTCGCGTCTTTCATCTCTTTCAACCGTTGGCGCCATCGCGAAGCGAGATGCCCGGCGAGTTCGTGCCGCGCGGCTATTTTCTTTGGCTGCGCACCTGGCTGGATCATCAGCGCTACATCGATCCATTCTTGTGGTCGCTCAACGATAAGCCGATCAGCTTAGACGACGTTCCGCCGCACGCGTTCGATTCTGAGCAGGAAAAAGATCGCGTCGCCGCGCTGCTCGAAAAGTACAACCACCCAATTGAATCGCCGACCGCGAACAGCGCACCGCAGCCGCAGCCGCAACCAAGTCCAACTCCGCAAGCCTCGCCCAGCCCGGTGCCGCCGATCTCCACGCGTTCGAACGGAAAGGCTAAATCGAATGCAACGCAGACAAATTCAAACGCGAACGCCAACAGCAACGCCGAAGATGCCGCCAACGAAGACGATCAGAACGACAACAGCAACGATCAAGGCGATGAGGGCGACAACAACAATGAATCGGATCAGGCGCAACCTGAGCAGCACGGCCCGGTTGCGATGACGCCGGAGATCGACGCGGCCTTTGCGCAAATTGCGCGCGAGCGCATTGCCCGTCACCCGTTTAGCTTCTATGTCTTGCTGCCGATTTCCCGAGCCGAGACGATGTGGTTCGACACTCACTCACAATACTGGCCGTTCGAAGGCGATCTATTGCCGCTCGAAGATTTGGATTACGCGGGGCATCAGCAGTTCTGGCTGCCGCTGTTCGCGGGACTGACGGGTCTTTATACTTTGCTGGGTTTGTTGGGCGGGTGGCTGCTTTGGCGGTCGCGAAAATTTGCGGCGCGCCGGTGGCTGTTGCTCGTAGTGCTCGTCATCATTCTGCGCTTGGCTCTCTTCTCGAACATAGAAAGCCCGGAACCGCGTTACCTGGTTGAGTTCTTTCCGTTTCTTTCAATCCTCGGTGGGATTGCGATCGTGCACATCACCTACGCCTTGAAGAAACCACAGATGCACACGGATAAACACGGATAGAAAGACTACGAACTAGTCTTTATCCGTGTGAATCCGTGCTATCTGTGGCTTATGGATTGGGCGACGACGTCTGCTCAGACGGCATCACGCGCGATGGATCTTGCTTGTCCGGCGACGTATGCAGATGGATCGCTTTCCAGTCTTTGCCGACTTTGCGAAACACGATCGTCATCCGACCGCTGGCGGTTTCCGACGCGCCGTGAAAAGTCTGTGATTGCGTCCACAGGCAAGTGATCAGCGCCGCGTCGCGGCCCAGCATCGTGGCGCGCAAATCTTTCACGTCGAGTTTCACGTCTTTCACTTCCGGATAAGAAGCTTCGCGATTCTGCTTCATTTGATCCCAGCCACGCGTCACGGTGCCATTGTTGTTGAAAAGCACCAGGCGCGAAGTGTTCTGATAAGCAGTGGTCACCGCCTTCACATCCGCGTGCCGGATGCCATCGAGCAAATTATTGAAAGCGGCCAGCACCGCGCTCGATGGCGAGGGCGCTTCGGCGCTCTTCGGCCTTTGGCTGGTCGACGGAGTCCCGTTGGACTTTGCTTTCGGCGTCGGCGAAGGCTTCGGCTCCACGGTGCGCGTGCGCGTCGTTGTCGAGGAATTCGAATTCTGGGCAAACGCCAACATGGCGCTCACTAAAACAATCGAAGCAATGACGAGAAATCTTTTCAACATGATTAGCTCCTGTATCGTATCCGTGTCAGAAGCCCGACCGTCAGGGAGGGCCGCTAACCCATCAGGCCCTCCCTGACGGTCGGGCTTCTGATACCTCATTCCACGGACGTTGGCTCCGCAAACGCATCACCGAACGCTCGCGGCCAATTATCTCAAAGACTTCAAACATTGACGGTCCCACGGCCTGGCCAGTCAACATGGTGCGCGCAGCATTAATGAAAAGTCCAGCCTTAACCGCCGTCTCTTCGGCGAATGCGCGCAGGGTCTCTTCCACTTTCGCGGCCGTGAATGGCTCGGCGCTTTCCAGACGATCAGCCAGAGTCGGCAAAAGCTCTCGCAGCCGTGGCTCCTTCAAAATATTCTTGCGCACCGCAGCTTCTTCGAAATCGAAATCCTCCGAGAAGTAAGCGCGCCCGTGCGCCGAAAAGTCTTTCAAGGTAAAAAAGCGCTGGCGAATTAGTTCTACTGCCCTCTCGAACCATTCGCGTTCGTCTTCATCGTATTCTTCGCGCCAGAGTTTCTCCGCTCGCAGCTCAGCTTTCACCATCGGCAGCAGTTCCCCGGGCGGCATCGTGCGAATGTACTCGGCATTCATCCACAGCGCCTTGTCGTCGGTCCAGTGGCGCGGGTCGTTTTCGTGGAAGTTAAAGACCGAGTTGGCGCGACCGATGCCTTCGAGTGAAAACTCTTCCATCAATTCATCGCGGGACAAGAGTTCCCGGCCTTCCGGTGGCGACCAGCCGAGCAGCGCCAGAAAATTGCGAAACGCCGCGGGCACAAAACCGCGATCGCGATAAGTCGTCAGCGAGACGGCTTCGCCGTGTTTGCGCTTGGAAAGCTTGGCCTTGTTCGGCGCCAGAATCAGCGGCAAGTGCGCAAACTGTGGCACATCCCAACTGAAAGCCTGGTAAAGCAGAATCTGCTTGTGCGTGTTCGTCAGATGATCCTGGCCGCGAATGACGTGCGTGATGTTCATCTCGATGTCATCAAGCACGACCGAAAGATTGTAGAGCGGATGCCCGTCCGAACGCAGCAGCACCAGGTCTTCAATCTCAGCAAACGAGCGCTCACACTCGCCATAAACAATGTCCGTGAATCGCGACGCGCCTTCGCGCGCTACCTTCAAACGAATCGCGAACGGTTCGCCCGCCACGGCCCGGGTGTCGGATTCTTCTTTGGCTAAGTCGCGAAAAGGATTGCTGCGATGATCGATGCCGGTCGCGGCGTGGGCGCGGGCGCGATCGACAATGCCCTGCTTGACGGATTTATCGTCGCGCGCTTCTTTCGGCGTGAAGTCGCGATAGGCCTTGCCTTCTTCGACCAACTGGCGCGCCGCGACGCGATGCTTCTCGGCATTGTCGGACTGAAAGACAATCTGTTCGTCGTAATCAAGTCCGAGCCACTCCAGGCCTTCAATGATCGAGCGCGTTGATTCGTCGGTCGAGCGCTGCAGATCTGTGTCTTCGATGCGCAGCAAAAACTTGCCGCCGGCCTTGCGCGCGAACAGCCAATTGAACAGCGCCGAGCGCGCCGCGCCGATGTGCAGATAGCCGGTCGGTGATGGAGCGAAGCGAACGCGAACCATAAAGAGTTAGAGGTCAGAAGTCAGAGATCAGAAGTCAGAAGCCGGAGGGTTCGGGTCAGCATTTCGTCTGACCTCTGATCTCTGACCTCTGACCTCTGATCTCGACCTCTGACCTCCTGATTTTCTGGCGGAGATGACAGGATTCGAACCTGTGAAGGGCTTTTAAGACCCTTAACGGTTTAGCAAACCGCCGCCTTCAGCCACTCGGCCACATCTCCGCGACGATGTCGAGAAGTTATTCTAAGCCGCGAAACTCGATTGTCAAGCAGGTGTTACGCCGCCAGCCCCAGAGGCCGCGGCGCGCGCCGCAGTTGCACGGGCAGCTGAAGCGCGCCGCAAACCTTCGTTAAGTTTTCGCGGTCACGCTGAAATTCGGGATGCTCAGCCAGCGACGCGCGCACTTCGCGAAAGATGCGCGCCGCATGTTCGTCTGGCGGTTCGGCGAGACGATAGTGCATCCACTTGCCTTCGCGCCTTGCTTTGACGATGCCCGCCCGGCGCAAGTAAGCCAGATGCCGGGAAATCTTCGGCTGACTGGTTTTCAAGATCGCCACGAAGAAGCAGACGCAAACTTCTGAATCTCCGATCAGGCTAATCAGACGCAGCCGCGTGCGGTCCGCCAAGGCTTTGAAAAGATCTTCGATGTTGTAGGCCTTTTTTGTCATTCGCCTATCATTCACTCGCATTCGCTCAGGCGAATATGATTCTAGGGGCGTTTCTAATGGAAAGCAAGAATCAGACGGCCATGTCAGGTCTCGGCGTTGGGTTGCGCAAATCGCTGGCCCTCTGTTAAAGGTTTTGATCCGCTGGCGGAGACTTCCCGATGGGTGAAAAGAAACGCGTACTAATTCTCTGCACCGGCAACTCGGCGCGCAGCCAGATGGCCGAAGGACTGCTCCGTCATCTTGCCGGCGATCGGTTTGAAGTTTGCAGCGCGGGCGTTGAGGCAAGCTTTGTGCGGCCACAGGCAATCGCAGCGATGAATGAGATTGGGATCGACATCTCGCAACATCGATCGAAGTCAGTCGATGAGTTTCTCGATAAGCAACTAGATTACGTGATCACGGTTTGCGATCACGCCAGCCAGCGCTGTCCTGTTTTCCCTGGCGCCGTCACCCGGATTCATTGGAGCATCGACGATCCCGTTGTGGGTGGCAGCGGAGAGATGCAACTAGAAGCCTTTCGTCGCGCCCGCGATGAATTGCAACGCCGCATCCAATCGTTCGTCGACGACGTCGCGCCGGCGCGGAAATGAGCACAGAAAAACGGCGTCGCCAGAGTTGGTCTCGGGCGGCGCCGTATTTACTTTCGCTCCCCATCGAGCATTACAGAGGTTTGTTCGGCATCTGCCGACGAGGTCCTAACTTTTCGTGATTGGCCCTGCGAGTCTTGATTATTTCTTCGAGCTTTGCCTTTTGCTCCGGCGTGAGTATGCCGGCTAACTGATTGCGCACGCCCTGCCGTGATTCCTGAAATTGCTTGCGTAGCTCCTTCACTCTCGCCATTCCTTCGGGCGTTAGCGTGCCGTCGCGCCGCTGACTGCGAAGCTTTGCCAACTCTTCACGCGACGCTTTCGTGCTCGCGAAGTTGCTCTGCACAATCGTGCGCGCTTGCTGCTTCTGCGCATCTGTCAGATTGAGTTGGTGCAGAGCGCGGAACCCGCCCTTCATGCCTCTGCGTCGCATCGCGCGGTGTCTGTTCATCTGACCAAATCCCTGGCGTCGCTGCGCCCCGGGAGTTGGGTTTTGAGGCTGCGGCGCTGTTTGCTGCGCAAAGGCGACTGCTCCGAAAGCTAGTCCAAAGATCAGGCCGGCTATCATCGCTTTCGTAGTCTTGACCATTTCGTTATTACTCCTTTTGAAATAAGCTGGAAAATGCGGGCCCTGCATTGCCTAATGAATATGCCCGCTCAAATCTTTGGACGCGCCGCCCCGCCGTGAGGTCTGAAAGATTTCTGCGTTCAGAGTTCAACCTTTAGGTTGCTGATTACGGCGCAAGCTAAAGCTTGAACTCTAAACTAACGACGCGGTTGACGGAACCTGTTGAATTGCGCTATAAAGGGCTTTGCATGGCAAAGCCGACCCCTGGGCCGGTCCTTCTTACGATGATGCCTGTTATTTATGAAGATTTTCTGGGATGCGGAAACCCGATGTATCGCGCTACAATGCGTCCTCGATGAAACTGCTGGAACAAATCAACTCGCCGGCCGACCTGCGCCGTTTGCAACCCGATCAGTTGCCGGCCGTCGCCGATGAGATTCGCACATACATTTTGGAGACCATGTCGCGCGTCGGCGGTCACACGGGTGCTTCCCTGGGCGCGGTCGAGTTGGCCGTAGCTTTGCACTATGCGTTTGATACGCCACGCGACCGTCTGGTTTGGGACGTTGGCCATCAGGCCTACGCACACAAAATTCTGACGGGCCGGCGCGAACAACTTCCGACCGTGAAACAGTACGGCGGCATCAGCGGCTTTTTGCGGCGCGACGAATCTGAATACGACACGTTCGGCGCGGGCCATGCTTCGACTTCTCTCTCGGCGGCGCTGGGGATGGCCATCGCGCGTGATCGCAAAGGCGAGGATTACCACGTCGTCGCACTGATTGGCGATGCATCACTCGCGGGCGGGATGGCGATGGAAGCGATCAATCAGGCCGGCCATCTCAAGACCCGTTTAATCGTCCTGCTCAACGACAACGAAATGTCGATCGCGCCGGCGGTCGGCGCGCTCACCGGATATCTAAATCGGATTCGCGAAGCGCACGGTTATCATCGCTTCAAAGACGAAGTGGAAGAAACGCTGCTCGCGATTCCCTCCGTCGGAGAGCGTCTGCATCACGCAGCCAAAACCGTGAAAGACGCCATCGCCGCGGCGGTCTTGCCGGGTGCGTTGGTCAACGAACTCGGATTCAAATACATCGGCTATGTTGATGGTCACAATACCCGCGCGCTGGTGGCGGCGCTGCGCGAAGCTCAGCAGATCAAAGACGGCCCCGTGATCGTTCATGCGCTGACGACCAAGGGCAAAGGTCACCCAGCCGCGGAAAAGGATTATTACAAGTGGCACGCGACCGGGCCGTTTGAATTGAAAACCGGCAAGCCGATCAAGTCACCGGCGAAAGCGCCAACCTATACGCAGGTTTTTGGCGAGACGCTGTGCCAGTTGATGGAAAAGGACGACAAGATTGTCGCGCTGACGGCGGCCATGCCTGACGGCACGGGCGTCTGCTTCCCTTTGGAGAAGTTCCCCAATCGCTCTTTCGATGTCGGTATCGCTGAACAACACTGCGTCACCTTCGCCGCCGGATTATCGGTCGAAGGATTGAAGCCGGTGTGCGCAATTTACTCGACGTTTCTGCAGCGCGCCTTCGATCAGTTGGTTCACGACGTTTGCATTCAAAACCTGAACGTTAAATTCTGCCTGGATCGCGGCGGCATTGCCGGCGGCGACGGCCCGACGCATCACGGCCTTTTGGACATCGCCTATTTGCGCGGCGTTCCCAACCTCATTTTGATGGCGCCGAAGGACGAAGGCGAAATGCGCGACATGATGCTCACGATGACCGAGCACGTTGGGCCGGCGGCGATGCGTTATCCGCGCGGCAATGGCGTGGGCGCCGACATCAATCGCGAGCCTCAGCTTTTGGAAATTGGCAAAGCCGAGTTGCTGCGCGACGGCGGCGAGATTGCGATCGTCGCTTACGGCTCGATGGTTTATCCGTCTCTGCAAGCCGCCGAGAACCTGGCGAAGGATGGAATTGAAACCACCGTCATCAACGCGCGTTTTGTAAAGCCGCTCGACAGTGCCCTGTTACTTGCGCTCGCCCGGACGAAGCGGCTGATTGTGACGGTCGAAGAAGCGTATCTCGCCGGCGGCTTCGGCTCAGCCATCCTCGAACTGCTTGAAGAAAATGGATTGCAGGACAAAGTGCGCGTCGTGCGGATGGGAGTTCCCGACCGGATTGTCACGCACGGTGACGCCAAACTTCTGCTGGCCAAGTACGGCCTCGACGCGGACGGGATTTACACTCGCGTCAAGGAAGCCATTGAAGTTCTGGAAGATCGGCGCACCCAACATCAGAAGGTGACCGTGTAATTTCACTATTGCCGGCGGCCTCGCCGGAGATCTTTAGATACTTTTCAAAAGAACGTTGACCTCTTCTCGCCGGCGTGGCATGATGCGCCTTAGGCGTCTGAGAGCTTAATCTTCTTGATTCGCCCTGCCCTGTAATTCCTCCGCAACAATCCCCCGACGGAAAGATCTCTTTCGGTCTTTTTAATCGAAGCTCGCGCGGTGCGGCGCGAGGGAAGGGTCAGCCTCTATATGAAGAAGCAATTTCTCTTTGAACGTGAGTGCATACATCGCGACCGTGGGGCAGAAGGCGATTTCTACAACGGAATGTTTTTTGTGCAAGCGCTACAGCGCCTTCCCGCCGGCGACGCCGTGAAGATGGCGGGAAAGATCAGCCCATTCTATTGGGTTGACGCGCCGCGAGTTGTCGTCTGGCTATGCGTCGACTGCGCCGCCGAGATGCACATCAGCGACCCTCCGCGCGCGGTGGTGCAGAGCGCTCGCCGGTAATGTCAGAACCGCCTGCGGTAGCGGGCGGGTAAGAGCCCTCCCTTACGGTCGGGCTTCTGATACAGTGTCACCCGATGAAACGCGAGCGCATCGACAAACTGCTCGTCGAGCGCGGGCTGGCGCAGTCGCGCACCAGGGCGCAGGCGCTGGTCATGGCCGGCGTGGTCCTCGTCGATGAACAGCTTGTCCGTAAACCTTCCGAAAGCTTTTTACCTCAGGCGAATATTCGAATCAAAGACGCGGACGATCCGGCGTCGCGTTATGTCGGTCGCGGTGGCCTGAAGCTGGCAGCTGCGTTGCGCGAGTTTCAAATCGATGTCGCGGGATCGACTTGCCTCGATGTCGGCGCCTCAACCGGCGGCTTCACCGATTGTCTTTTGCAGCATGGCGCCGGCAGGGTCGTGGCCGTCGACGTCGGCCACAATCAACTCGATTGGAAATTGCGAAGCGATTCACGCGTTGAACTTCGCGAAGGCGTCAATGCCCGTTATCTGAAACCAGAAGAATTCGATTACAAGTTCGATCTGGCGACGATCGATGTCGCGTTCATCTCGGCTACCATGATCTTGCCCGCCGTCGTTCCTTTGTTAACTCAGCAACGTCGAATCATCACGCTCATCAAGCCGCAGTTTGAAGTTGGCAAAGGCGAAGTCGGCAAAGGCGGCATCGTCACCGATCCGGTTCAGCACGAGCGGGTGGTCGCGGAAGTGAATCGCGCGGCAGAAGAGCTGGGGCTCCGGGTTTGTGGAGTAATTAGATCGCCGATTCACGGGGCGGACGGAAATGTTGAATTCCTCGCGCTGTATGTTGTGTCAGAACCCGGAGCGGTAGCGACGGGATCATAGATTCAACGTCACCGCATCCCACATTCACGCCAGTCTCTTTGGCGAAACAAGGTTGAGTCTTGATCCCATCGCTACCGCTCCGGGTTCTGACAGAGCCTTTGTGCTCTTTGTGGCTTTGTGGTTAATTATTACGCCCAAGGCCATGACCTCCATCAAACGCATCGGTGTTGTCTGTAAACCGCATCAGCCGGATGCGCTGGAGACGCTGTGTCGTCTAACGCATTGGCTGAACGAGCGCGGCATAAAGCTCATCGGCGGGCCGGAGATCGAACGCGAGCGGATCGAGCACCAGACCGGATGCGCGGTCGAATCAGTCAAACAGGAAGATCTGCCAAAGAGTGTCGATCTGATTCTGGTGCTGGGCGGCGACGGCACAATGATCTCGACGGCGCGAATGATTGGCGACGCGGAAGTCCCGGTCATCGGCGTCAACTATGGCGGTCTGGGCTACCTGGCGGAGTTTCCAATCAAAGAATTATTTCCGGCGCTCGAGGCGATCCTCGCAGGCAATTACAAAGTCGAACGGCGGGTGATGCTTTCGGTCGAATTGCGGCGCGGCGATGAGCTAGTCACCAAGAATCGCGTACTCAACGACGTGGTGATGAATAAGTCCGCGCTCGCGCGGATTATTGAAATCGAGGCTTACCTGAACGACCAGTTCGTGAATTCGTTTCGCGCCGACGGCTTGATCGTTTCCACCCCAACCGGATCGACGGCATACAATCTTTCCGCGGGTGGCCCGGTGATTTATCCGTCAATGAATGCGATCGTGATCACGCCAATTTGTCCATTCACACTGTCGAACCGGCCGATCGTCGTGCCCGACGACTCGATGATCGAAGTCCGCCTGATGACCGATAACGAGGACGTGGCGTTGACACTCGACGGCCAGGTCGGTTTTCCTTTGCACGCTGGCGACCGTGTCGTGATTCGCAAGAGCCGCACGACGTTCAATCTGGTGCAGCCCGCGAATCGAAATTATTTTGATTTGTTGAGAGATAAATTACGCTGGGGTAGATGAGAAATTGGCTCAAGCTAATCAAACAAGACTCTTGACGCGAAGGCCATGGTATCGACCGAGTCTGACCACTCAAATCATGATTGGTCTGGTGCTCGGCGGAGTGCTCGGCTACATCAGTCCAAGGTGGGGCAACAACGTCTACTTCCTCCGAGACATCTTTCTCAATCTAATCAAATCGATTATTGCGCCGTTGATATTTTCAACGCTGGTGGTGGGCATTGCCGGCGGCGGCGATTTGAAGAAGGTAGGGCGCATGGGCGCAAAAGCGCTGCTCTATTTTGAAATCGTCACCACGATTGCGTTGTTTCTCGGGCTCGCGATTGTGAACCTCACAAAGCCCGGGGCCGGCGTTTTGCTGGCCGGCGGCGGAGACATTGCACAGCTGGTCAAGATCCAGCCGCAGAGCTTTCGTGATCTGATCGTTCACATCTTTCCCGCCAGCGTCATCGACTCAATGGTGCGCGGCGATGTCTTGCAGATCGTCGCGTTCTCGGTTTTGTTTGCGATGGCGGTATCAGCGCTCGGGTCGAAGGCCGGGCCGATTTTGCGCGGCTGTGAAGCGCTGTCGCAAGTGATGTTCAAGTTCACGAACTACGTGATGATGTTCGCGCCCATCGGTGTGGGCGCGGCGATGGCCCACACGATCGCGACCAACGGTCTGAGCGTGCTTTGGAATCTCGGCAAACTGATCGGCTCACTGTATCTGGCGCTTTTCATTTTTGTGTTCGTCGTGCTCGGCGCGGTGATGATGATCGCGCGCGTTCCAATCAAACACTTCTTCAAAGCGGTGCGCGAGCCATTCACGATTGCGTTTGCGACGACGAGCAGTGAATCGGCTTTGCCAAAGGCGATGGAGAACATGGAGCGCCTCGGCGTGCCGCGACGCATCGTCGGCTTTGTGATGCCGACCGGCTACAGCTTCAATCTTGACGGCACGACGCTTTATCTAGCGATGGCTTCAGTGTTCGTTGCGCAGGCAGCCGAGCCCGTGATTGGTCACATGAGTTTTGGCCGGCAGATCGTGATGATGCTGACGCTGATGATTACTTCGAAAGGCGTGGCCGGCGTGCCGCGCGCCGCGCTGGTGATTTTGCTGGCGACGCTAAACAGTTTTATGCCCGGCGGCTTAGGCCCAATCGGCGTCGCGGTGATCTTTGGCGTGGACGAACTGATGGACATGGGACGCACTTCGGTCAACGTGCTCGGCAATTGTCTGGCAACCGTGGTCGTCGCGCGTTGGGAAGGCGAGTTCGACGACGCGAAGGCGCGCGTGTTCGGCACGCAGGAAGAGGTGCGACGCGACCTCGCAGCCGGCGAACTGGCATTTGCCGAAGCTGCGGCTGAGGGTGATTGACTACACCTACGCAGCCTCGGCTGAGTCTCTTGCTTCGGCTACCGCCGACGCAATTATTTCGTCTTTTACTCCGTGCTTTCGCAAGCTCTTAACCAAATGCGAGATTTTCGGGTGGTCGTTGAGACGCTCAAGGTCCGCGCGCATACCCTGGCCTACGTATGCTCGAATCAACGGTTGATAACCTGAGAAGCCGAGACGCGGAGCAATGTCTTTCAACTCATCCACCACATCTTCGGGAATCCGCAAACTGATTGTTGTCATGGCGCGATCCTTTCGTAATCGCTGTTTGAGCTTATTGATCTTCATATGTGGAATCTTGTTGCTTGCTCAAACTTAGCAAGTAATCCTTCTCATTCACACCCTGCTTTAGCTGGGTGACAAAGACCGTGATAATTTTCGCATCAACCGTTTTAACGGTTTCGGGTTTCGCTTCCTACAAAAAACCGTTAAAACGGTTCGGAAGGTGAGTTTAGGTTCGCCTGATCACCCAGCTAAAAAGCAGGGTGTGAATGAGAGAGGATTGCCATGCTCTGATGCCCTTAGACTGCAGTTTCCCATTGGCTCAGTACCGGGCCTTTCGCGCATCCCATTCAAACCTGATTTCGTGTAAGGTGTAGCCAACGTCCATCAAACGAAGATAAGTGGTACGTATATACGATGTCAATACGGAGTTTTCTCCGGTAAACAACGATGCTTTTCCCGATCGCCGACGACAACTCCGATCGCCGCACGACGCCGGTAGTCAATTACGTCCTCATCCTTGCGAACATCCTCGTGTTCGTGTTTCTGCAGGGCTTAGGCAATAACGAACGATTCACGTACGCTTTCTCAACCGTTCCCGCAGAGATCGTTTCCGGCAAAGACATCGTCACGCGCGACCGCATAGTCGTGCAGCAGCTCACCGGTCAGCGGTACGAGATGCCGGGACTACAACCGACGCCGATCCCTGTTTATCTCACGCTGATCACTTCGATGTTCATGCACGGCGGCATCGCGCACATCTTTGGCAACATGCTTTTTCTGTTTATCTTCGGCGACAACATCGAAGATCGCATCGGTCACTTTCGTTATCTCATCTTCTATCTTGTCTGTGGCGTGCTCGCCGGTCTGGCGCACGTCTTTGCGACGGCGTCGTTTGCTGGAAACGAGGCCAGTCTTTTGGTGCCGAGTCTCGGCGCCTCCGGCGCGATCTCCGGCGTGCTGGGCGCTTACCTGCTTTTGTTTCCGACGCGCCGCGTCACCGTGCTTATTTCATGGTTCGTGATTCAAGTGCCGGCCTTTATCGCGATCGGACTTTGGTTTGTGTTCCAGTTGATCAGCGGCCTCGGCATGCTCGGTAGCGGCTCGCAGCAAGGCGGCGTCGCCTACGCAGCGCACATCGGTGGCTTCATCGCGGGGCTTCTGCTGATTAAGGTTTTCGAAATTGGGCGCGGCAATCGTGCCTTTGGATACTGATGTACTTCGAACTCATAAGCGAGATTTCCAATGTCGAACCCATTGCCGTTGGCGGGAAGATTCGCGAACTCCGCCGTTTGCGAAAACAATTCGGGCCGGGTCGTTGGCGCAAGATGAAGGGAGTTGCCACGGTCCGCCTTCGCAATGGTAGGATACGCAGAGTAGAATTGCACTGGTACGAAGCACATGGAATTGGCAAGAAGAAAATCAAGATTAAGCGATACCTCGAACAAACGTATGAAACGGAGTAATTCAGAGCCGCGATTCGTCGTTTGTGTTGGCAACGATGACTGCGAGGACCTTGAATTGCGCAAGATATATCGCGTCCTGCCGGATAGATCCGCGGCAGAAGATGGTTACGTCCGGGTGATAGACGAATCCGGCGAAGATTATTTGTATCCTTCCGACTGCTTCTTGCCCCTTGAGTTGCCGCGCGCAGTGGAGAAGGCTCTGTTGTCCGCGGCCTAGCCTTCACTATAGGTATGGAGGTTCCTGACGTCTCTCTGCAATCGCCAAACCAACAAGGTCTTGATATTCGCGCAACGCCACGCGCCGAGATGAAGCTCTACCCGCTCGACGCGTTTCCCTACGAGTTTCCCGGCCGTGAAATCAAAATCAATTTCGAGATGCCTGAATTCACCTGCATCTGCCCGTTTTCCGACTTTCCCGACTTCGCGACCATTCGCCTTGAGTACGTGCCGAACGAGCGTTGCATTGAATTGAAGAGTTTGAAGCTCTACATCAATTCGTTTCGCGACGTAAAGATTTTTCACGAGCATGTGGTCAATGTAATTCTTGAGGACTTTGTGAAGGCCTGCGATCCTTTGAGCGTAGAGATCGAAGGCGACTTTGATGTGCGCGGAAACATCAAGACGACGGTGCGCGCGAACTACAGAAGGCAGTAGGCAGTTGGCAGAAGGCAGTCAGTACCACCTGCGGTAGCGGGTGGGTAAAAGCGCCGGCACGGATGCCGGCGAACCGCAGGCAAGATGCCTGCGCTCCAATATGTTCACCGCTATCACAACCGGCCTGATCGTTTTCGTGGTCGTGGTGCTATTTCTCTTTGTAGCGCGGCGCGCTCTGCGATTGGCGCTAAAGCTCGCGATTGTCGGCGTCCTGGTACTGTTGCTCGTCGCCGGTGCGGCGTATGGCTGGTGGCAAGGATGGTTCGGCTCTTCTCCTCAAGCTAATCATCCGGCGTCGCAAACAAATCAACGCGCGAACACAAACCGGCGCGCGACCCCGCGTTAACCTCGGAACTGCGTTCACCGGCGTTTAGAGTACCAACTTCAGTTGGGCTCTTATCCCAAGCTCACAAATGCCCGACTAAAGTCGGTACTCTAAACGTCCGATTGCAAACGTGATTCCCCTTGTGCTTTTTGTGCCTTTTTGTGGCTAAATCAATTCCCTGATGAACGCGCAATATCAACTGATCACCAACGGCGAAGAGCTGCGCTGCGCCACGGACGAACTTTCTAATAAGCAAGCCATCGGGCTCGATACTGAAACCACTGAGCTTGATCCCTACCTCGGTCGCTTGCGCCTGGTTCAGCTTGCGTCCGCGGACCAGGTTTACATCGTCGACCTCAACGCGTTTCGCGACGGCGACTTTTCAAAAAGCGAAGCCCTCGAGCCTCTGCGTCAACTGCTGGCCGCGCCGCGGCCGATCAAGATCGCGCACAACGCAAAGTTCGACGCCAAGTTCATCAAACACAATTTTGGCGTCGATCTCGGCGGGCTGTTCGATACCCTGCTCGCCAGCCAGATCGTTTCCGCCGGCGACATCGAAGAACGTCACGGACTGAACGCGATTGCCGCGCGCTATCTCAACGAAGAAGTCGATAAGACCGAGCGCCTGAGCAATTGGGAATTCGAACTTTCGGAAGCGCAGTTGCAGTACGCCGCGCGCGATGCGGCGGTGCTGATTCCGCTGCGTGACAAACTGATCGAAAAAATAAGATCGCTCGATCTGATCCAGTGCGCGCAGCTTGAGTTTGAATGCGTGATGCCGGTCGTCGATTTGGAGCTGACCGGCTTTTACATGGACAAGCAGCGCTGGCTGGAACAACTGGCAATCGTTGAGAAGACGCGCGCGGAGGTGGCGAACGAGTTACAGGAAATGCTGGGCGAAGGCGTGGCGCAGGCGTCACTGTTTGGGCCGTCGCGCGCGAACATCAATCTCGATTCACAACTACAGGTGACCGACGCGCTGAATCGACTCGGCATTCCGCTGCCCGATTCGACGCGCAACTGGAAACTGCAACCGCTCGCCGCGCAGTATCCGGTCGTGGCAAAGCTGCTCGAATACCGCACGATGCAGAAGGCTTTGACCAGCTATGGTCATAACGTGATCGAGTTCATCAATCCAAAGACGGGCCGGCTGCACGCGGATTTTCGCCAAATCGGCGCGCCGACCGGGCGCTTCGCATGCACGAATCCGAACATTCAACAGGTGCCGCACGCGGCCGAATATCGCCGCTGCTTCATGGGTTACCCGGAAGGACGTCGGCTTGTCATCGCGGACTATTCACAAATCGAGTTGCGCATCCTCGCTGAGTTTTCCGGCGATCAAGGTTTCATCGACGCGTTCAATTCGGGCGCCGACTTGCATCGCGTCACCGCCGCGCAAGTCTTCAACCTCGCTCAGGATCAAGTAACCAAAGAGCAACGCGATTTTGCGAAGCGTCTCAACTTTGGCGTCGTTTACGGCATTGGCGCGCAGCGCTTTTCCATGATGACGGGACTGAGCGTGACCGCGGCCGAGAATGTTTTGCGACGCTACTTCGCGACCTATCGCGGGCTGGATACTTATTTGCGCGAGTCGGCAAATCGCGCCGTCAGCGAGAAGCAGGCGCGCACAGGTTCGGGGCGGTTAGTAAAGTTCAATTTCGACGCGTCCGATCGCCAGCAGGTCTCGATGACCCAGCGCAACGGCAAGAACGCGCCGATCCAGGGCACCAGCGCCGACATCCTCAAACGCGCGCTGCGATTGCTCAACGATGACCTGCGGAACACTTCAGCAAAGATCGTGAACATCATTCACGACGAGATCGTCGTCGAAGTTGACGAAGGCGAATCCAAAGACGTCGCGCAAAAAGTCGAACGCGCTATGTGCGTCGCGGGCGAAGAATATGTGACGACTGTGCCGGTGAAAGTTGAGTGGCAGATTGCTTCTGAATGGGCGAAGTAGGTCCGGCTGAACATGTGGCACGGGCGTCCCGCCCGTAATTCACGTGCAGGATGCGCGTGCCACAAGGAAAACAATGCTGATCGATTCATTCGCGCCAAATCCCGACGCCGTTGAGACTCACCGCATCACCATCGCCGCCTCTCCCGAAGTTGTTTACGGCCTGCTTTGGACTGCGGACCTGGGCCGCTCTCTGGTAATCAAGTTCCTGCTGGCTTTGCGTTCGCTGCCCGAATTCATCCTGCATCCGTTGCGAACTCTACCGCGAGATCGAAGGATCACGCTCCAGACATTGATCGATGCCGGGTTCGGCGTGCTAGCGGAGCAGCCGGGAAAAGAGATCGTCCTGGGCGTCAGCGGAAAGTTCTGGCGTCCGACGGGTAATCTCTCGCCCTTCAATCGCGCAGACTTTGACGCGCCGGTCGCGCAAGGTCTGGCGCGCGCCGTCTGGAATTTTCACGTCGAAGGCCGGAACGATCAGACGATCTTGTCCACGGAGACGCGCATAATCTGTGGCGACAGCAGTAGCCGCCGAAAGTTTCGCGCGTACTGGTTTTTCGTGCGACCATTCAGCGGTTTGATTCGTCGGTTGATGCTCAGAGCTGTCCGACAAACTTCAGTTTGTCGTGACCTGACCAAAGAATTTCCTCAAGAGAACTAGCGACAAACTGAAGTTTGTCGGACATTTTCCGCATCAGAGTCATATAATTCGCGCGCTCAAGCGACTAATACACTGAACACGGCCGTAACCGTGAGCATAGACCGAATGGACATCGCAGAACTCAAGGCTGAACTGGAGCAGCACCATGCTGCCTGTTTCGGCTGGGCCCTGAGTTGTTGCGCCCGAGACCGAGGGGAAGCCGAAGAAGTTTTGCAGACGGCCTATTTGAAGATCCTTGAAGGCAAAGCGCGATTCCGCGGCGAGGCGAGCTTGAAGACCTGGCTGTTTGCGGTGATTCGCAAAACCGCCGCCAACGAGTATCGACGGAATCTGCTGCGCAAGCTGAGGTCGGCGGTAAGCTCTGAGCAAGTAAGCGAACGCGCCGGCGGCGAAGTTGACGCGGCTTTTGATCGCTCTGAAGAGCAGGTGCGATTTCGACTCGCGCTGCAACGTCTGCCGGCTCGCCAAAGAGAAGCTCTGCATCTGGTCTTTTATGAAGATCTCAGTTTGCGCGAAGCTGCGGACGTGATGGGCGTTTCGATCGGCAGCACGCGGCAACACTACGAACGCGGGAAGAAACGCCTGCGCGAAGTTCTGAAACGGACGGAAGTTGATTATGGAATTAGTTGGAGAGGAAAAGAAAATCCAGGCGCTGTTTAGCGAGCTAAGGCTCGCGGACCAGCAGGCCGCGCCGAGTTTTGTCGGCACGTGGAATCGCGCGCAGTTGCGGCCGCGGGCGCGTGTCAGTCCGCTTGGCTTTTCGTTTGCCGCGGCGGCGTTCGCCGTTTTCGTGGCCGTGGTTGCCCTGGCTTTGTGGTCAAACAGCCGGCAGCAAGCCGCGCAACCGAATCACACAGTCGCGGTGACGCCGGCAACACCTGCAACACCTTTGGTCACGCCGCCAGCGACCATCGTCCCAACGTCGAAAGTAATCTCGACCGCCGAACAGCGCCAAGCCGCGCGCAATCTTCGCGCAGCCAGATTTGCCGCGCGTCAAAGAGCCGAGCTGCTGGCCGCGCGACGCGCAGAGATTCGCGATGCGACCGCGATCTCCAGTTGGCAATCGCCGACCGCTACGCTCTTGAGTTCGCAAAACGATGCTCTGCTTAACTCGCTTCCGCAACTGAACGAAAGCGTGAAGGAACTGAAATCATTCTTGCCAAATAAATGAAGGAGAGATCAATGAAGAAGAAAATAGCATTGTTAGTTTTGGTCCTGATGGTGAGTACGCTCGTGGGCGTGGTAATGGTTTCGGCGCAGCAGCCGCAGCCGGCGCAACCACCGCAGGGACAAATGCAACCGCATCCGCCGATGGATCCTTTGGGCGACGCCATGTTTCCGCCGGAAATGATCATGCAGCACACCCGCGATCTTAATCTGACGGTCGAGCAGAAAACATTCATGCGCGCGGAGATTAATCGAACCACGACGCGCTTCAACGAGTTGCAGTGGCAATTGCAGGACGCGATGGAAGCGCTGCACGACTCAATGAAAGCAAACACGGTGAACGAGCAGCAGGCGCTCCAGCAACTGGACAAGGTGCTTGACACCGAACGCGAGATCAAGCGTTTGCATTTTGGGCTGGCCATCAGTATCAAGAATAAATTGACGGCAGAGCAGCAGGCGAAGCTGCACGCCATGATGGAAATGCACATGCATATGCACGGGCAGGGTGGTCCCGGCGGACCGGGACGTGGACCAGGGCGCGGACCGGGTGGTCCCGGTGGGCCTGGACCCGGTGGCCCGCCGCCAGGACAGAAGCCCGAAGAGCCTCTGCAATAAATCAGACAACAAAGGCTTCGCTCAACGAGCGGAATCTAAGATGGCGGGCTGGAGCTTAAGAAGTTTCGGCCTGCCTTTTCCATAAGAAATAGACCGGAATTCCCGTCAGCACCAACAGGTAGCCAATCCCCGCGGTCCTGGGTGTGAGGTAAGCCAGATCAAGCACGAGCAGCAACGCAATCACGATGTAGACGACGGGCACTATAGGGAAGCCGAAGGTGCGATACGGCCTCTCGAGGTCCGGCGCTTTGCGGCGCATCACGAATACTGCTCCCACCATCAGCCCGTAAAAGATCAGATCCGCCGAGATAACGTAGTCCAGTAATTGGCCATAGACGTTGCCGTACTTAAACTCGCCCGGATTTGCGCCGGCGGTCATCGTTCGCGGCAAGGTCAGGAGCGAGGCCCAAACTCCCTGCCCTATTAACGCAGCTAAAGGAACGTGACGCGCGCTAAGAGTTCCGGCCCGCGCGAAGAAGACTTTGTCGCGAGCCATGGCGTAGTAGATGCGCGACCCCGCCAGGATCAATCCATTGTTGCATCCGAAAGTTGAGATCATGATTGCGATGGCGATCAAGATCATCCCGGGTTGACCGAGCGCTGCTTTCATCGTTTCGGTCGCCACGGTATTCGGCGGTTTCTGCAAAGCGGGGAAGGAACTGAGCGGCAGCGTGAAGACGTAAGCAAAATTGGCGAGCAGGTAGAGCGCGACGACCGTTCCACAGCCGATCAGCAGAGCGCGAGGTAGATTTCGTCCGGGTTCGCGTATTTCGCTGCCAGTGAACGTGACGTTGTTCCATGCCGATTGAGCAAACAGCGGACCAACCATTGCGAGTCCCACCAGCATCAAGAGCCAGAACCAGCTGGTAGTTTCAAGTCCGGGTTGCACCGCGCTCGGATTCCACCCGGCGTTGGCCCAGGGATGCCACCATGAAGAAGCGTAAGCCGCGCTGCCGCTGTTTCTACCAAGCAGGAGGCCAACGAGGATCAAGCCTATAAGCGCAGCCGTCTTGGTGAAAGTGAAAGTGTTTTGAATCAGCTTGCCGGTCTTCAATCCCCGCGTGTTCGTGAAAGTGAGAAGCAGGATCAGCACAATCGCTACCAGTTGCTGCGTCGAAAGAGTGATCGCGTAACTTCCCAGGCGAACGGGAGGAATGATGTAAATGCTATCTGAGACGCGGTTGGTCAGAACGCCCATGAAGTTCGCAAACGCTACGGCTACCGCGGCAATGGTGCCAGTCTGAACGACGAAGAACAGCGACCAGCCAAAGAGAAAACCCGTCGCGGGACCATAGGCTTCGCGGAGGAACACGTATTGGCCACCGGCACGGGGCATCATCGCGGCTAATTCCGCACAGCAAAGCGCGCCGGTAATAGTCAGCACCCCGGCAATCGCCCATGCGACCAACAACCAGCCAGGCGCTCCCACCAGCGCCGAGGATTTTGCCGAGACGATAAAAATACCGGAGCCGATCATCGACCCGATAACGATCATCGTGGCGTCCAGCAGGCCCAGACCTCGGACCAGGCCCTTCGCTTCGCTAGCGGCGCTCTCTTTGTCAGCGTTCATGCGCATCCTCCGCAGAGCCTTCGTCGGACGTGAAAGTCGCGCGGACAATATGCCAACTCCGCCGACCCGTCAATCTTTTTCTTGCAAACTCTCCGCAACTAATTTCGGTGGCCGAGCGTGATGCAAACTGCGACCGGGTTCGCGGCCGGTCGTCGTCCCGCTGAGCGGATCACCGCGTGATATACTCCGATGTCCGATAAGCTTCAGCTTGTCGCGGGGTTCACTAAGAGGGCACACTCCTCAGGATAGTCTTCGACAAACTGAAGTTTGTCGGACACTTCGAAATATGGCTGAGTTCATTTGTCGTTTGGGAACGCCCGCGGGCGAGATCGTGACGCGCACCGTCGAAGCGGCCGCCGCGAGCGAGGCGCGCTCGCGGCTCGAGCGCGAAGGCTTCAAAGTTTTCGCCATCACGCCGCCGAAAGGGGAAGGTGTTGGCTCGCTCGCGGGACTGGGTAGCGCGAGTTCGCGCACCCGCGTTAAGGCGAACGACTTTCTGCTTTTCAACCAACAACTCGCGGCTTTGCTGCGCGCCGGCATTCCGATCCTGCAAGCAATCGCGATGCTGCGGCGGCGGGCGACTTCGGCGCGATTGCGCGTCGTGCTGGAAGAAGTCGAGGAAGCAATTCGCGGCGGGTCGGCGCTGTCGCAAGCTTTCGCCGCGCAAGGAACGACGTTTCCGCGCATCTACACCGCTTCGATTCTCGCCGGCGAGCGGTCAGGCGCGCTCGACGAAGTTCTGTCGCGCTATGTCACTTACATGCGCCGCTCAGTCGGACTGCGGCGAAAGATTCGCGGCGCGCTGGCTTACCCGACGTTCCTGTTGTTGGCAAGCCTGTGCATGGTCATCTTTCTGACGGTTTATGTCGTGCCCAGAATGTCCGATCTGTTCGCGGGTTTCGGCAGCGATTTGCCGACGCCGACCAAGATCGTCCTGGCCATCTCGGGATGGATGACGGGAAATGTTTTTTGGTTTGGTCCGCTGGTGATCGTCGGCTCGATCGCCATGATCATCTGGTCGCGCACGCCGCCGGGCCGTCTGACGATCGATAGGTTCATGTTGAAGGTGCCGCTGGTCGGAAGCCTGCTCGTGCAACTGTCGGTCGCTCAGGCCGCGCGATCGCTGGCCACTCTGCTGGCCGGCGGAATCACTCTGGTTGAGTCGTGGGAAATTGCGGCTGAGTCGATCACGAATCTCGAACTGCGGCGGCGCAGCGCGGCGATTCTGCCGCTGATTCGCGAGGGCCAATCGTTTACTGAGAGCCTGGAGAAATCGAAGTGGATGCCGGAACTGGCGCTCGACATGGTCGGCATCGGCGAGCGCTCCGGCAGTCTGCGCGAGATGCTGGACGAAGTTGCTACGTTTTATGACGGCGAGAGTGAAGTGCGTTTAGAGCAGTTGACGACCACGCTTGAGCCTGCGATCCTAGTCGTGATGGGCGGCATCGTCGTGCTGATTCTGCTGGCGATTTATTTGCCGATCATTCAATCAATTTCGAAAGGGCCGATGATCGGACATTGATACAGAACCGCTCGTGGTAGCGGGCGGGTAAAGCGGGCGAGATGCCCGCGAACCGCCGACAGGATGTCGGCGCTCCAGAAACATGGGAGTCTTCTACGTAGATTGCACAGTTGAGAACATGGCGGCGCGAGACAAGTCTGCGATGATCGAACAGCTTATCGTTGACACCGGCTCGGAATTCACCTGGCTTCCAGGAGAAGTTCTGGAAGAAATAGAAGTCGGCGTACAAAAACGCGCCGAGCAGTTTGTTATGGCCAACGGCGGAATTATCACTCGCGATATCGGCTACGCGATTCTGAGAGTCAATGGCTTCGAGACCGTGGATGAAATCGTTTTTGCACGCGATGGAGATTTGAATCTCTTAGGTTCACGCTCGCTCGAAGGATTTGGCGCGGTAGTAGATGCCCGAGGAAAGAAACTGGTGGCGGCCGGACCGCATCTGGCGGCCAGTTGTAGCGCAAGTTGGTAACTTGCGCTCGATTGAAGAAAACGCAAGTTAACAACTTGCGCCACAGTTATGAAGCAGTTCACCGAAGATCAGACTGACTCAACCGTCGCCGACGCAATCAAGTCTGGCGGTTCGGCGGGGACGGACGATCTGGCGCCGTTGCCCGAGACCGCCGAGCCGCCTGAGGTGCGCGAGGCGAAAGATTTGGCGCGTCGTTATCGCCTGCCTTTCGTCAATCTGCTGCCACAGGACGGCGACTCGCCAATCGACTATTCGCTGCTCAGCGAGCTGCCGGTCGACCTGATGGTGCGCAATCAGTTCGTACCGCTGAAGCGAGAAAATGGGAAGTTGCACATCGCGATGGCCGATCCAACTGACCTGGATCGTCTGGACGATTTGGCCAGCGCGCTGCGCATGCGTTTGGTGCCGCACGTCGCAACGGCCGGCGCCATCGACGTCGTGCTGCGCAAAGGCGACGCCACGCAGCGCGTCTTGCAGGAAGCGGCATCGGGTTTTCGCATCTCGCTGGTGCGCGAGACTGAGACAGGCGAGGAAGTTCTCGATCTCGATCGGCTGGCGGCAACTGACAGCGAGATGTCGCCGATCATCAAGCTGGTCGACACGATCATCTACAACGCGATGGAATCGCGCGCCTCGGACATTCATATCGAAACGCGCGACACGGAAGTGCAGGTCAAATATCGCATTGATGGCGCGCTGTACGCGAAAGTCGATCCGATCGATCTCGCTTATCACCAGACGTTGATCTCGCGCATCAAGGTCATGTCGGAACTCGACATCGCCGAACGCCGCGTGCCGCAGGACGGCCGCTTTCGGGTGCGTTACAAAGGCCGCAACGTCGATTTTCGCGTCTCGATCATGCCGACCGTGCACGGCGAAGACGCGGTGATTCGTATCCTCGACAAGGAACAGATCAACGAATCCTTTAAGAATCTCGATCTGAACGTCGTCGGTTTTGATCCCGAGGACTTGCGCAAGTTTCGGCACTACATCGCCGAGCCTTACGGCATGGTTTTGGTGACCGGGCCGACCGGCTCGGGAAAAACGACCTCGCTGTATGCCGCGCTGAACGAAATCCGGAATGAAGAAGACAAGATCATCACGATCGAGGATCCGGTCGAATATCAGTTGCACGGCATCACGCAAATTCCCGTGAACGAAAAGAAAGGTTTGACGTTCGCCCGCGGCCTGCGTTCGATCCTGCGCCACGATCCGGACAAGATCATGGTCGGAGAAATTCGCGACGAAGAAACCGCGCAGATTGCAATTCAGTCGGCGCTGACCGGCCACCTGGTTTTCACGACCGTGCACGCCAACAACGTCATCGATGTGATCGGCCGCTTTTTGAACATGGGCGTCGAGCCCTACAACTTTGTTTCGTCCTTGAATTGTGTGCTGGCGCAACGGCTGGTGCGCGTGCTCTGCCCGGTTTGCCGGCGGGCTTTCCACCCTTCAGATACTGAGTTGATTGAATCGGGCCTCCAGCCCGAAGAGCATCGCAGTCGAGTCTTTTACGCCAACGTTGGTTGCGACGGCTGCAATCACACCGGCTATCGTGGACGCACGGCCATTCACGAGCTGCTCGATCTCAGCGATAATGTTCGCGAGATGATCGTCGAGCGTCGGCCCGGTTCGGAAGTGCGACGCGCAGCCGAAGCCGAAGGCCTGACCAGTCTGCGCGAGTCGGCTTTGAAGAAGGTCTTTGCCGGTGTTACCACGCTGCACGAGATCAATCGCGTGACTTTTGTCGAAGAAGTGACCCTGAACGCCCGGCAATAGTTGCGCTCAGCGATCACCTCCCGGCAAGATGCCGGTGTCCGCTGGTTCCCTGCCCCCTTAAATAAGCCCCGCTTTTCTGCTAAACTGCCTGGAGTTTTTCGGCATTGCGGAACTGGTTACGATCAATTGCGTGTAAGTCCGAAGTGGCCCCCTGGTTCGGCCGAGGCAAAGGTCGATTGTTCGAGGCTCTACATCCCGCAGAGGTACAAACGATGAAACTACAAAACCGTTGGCACTCGCTGGTTGCGCTGGTCATGGTCGTCTGCTTGCTGGCACTGCCCGTGAGCGCCCTGGGCGGCAAGAAGGGCAAGGACCACTTTGACCGTGGCATGAAGTCAGAACAAGCCCAGCAATGGGAGAAAGCCGCGCAGGAGTTTACCCTGGCGATCGCTGCCGATCCGCATAACGTTGATTACCAGTTGCATTACCGGCGCGCGGTTTTCAACGCGTCGCAGTCATTCATGCAGCAGGGACGCTCTCTGGCCGAGCAGCGCGATTACGTCGGCGCCTACAACGCGTTTCGCCAGGCGTTCGGCTATGACCCGGTAAATCAACTGGCCGTGTCCGAGATGGAGCGGATGCTCCGCCTGCAGGAAGTGAAAGAAGGAAGAACGCCGTCCGCTGCGGGAAGCAACGCCGGCGCGACACCTGGCACCGGCGCGACCCCGCCGGGTTCATCCACGACCCGGCCACAGGAAGCCTTGCCGGCGCCGAAACTGGAACAGGTGCGCGTGGTCACATACAGCAACGTCGATCTGAAGACCGTTATCCGATCGCTGGCTGACGATTTAAACCTCAACGTGATGTTCGACAAGCAAACGTTTGCGCAGCCGCGGCCGATCGAAATCCACTTGCGCGATGTGACGACCGCGAGGGCGCTTGACTACATCTTCCTGCAGGAAGGGCTCTTTTTTCAGAAGCTGGATAAGCGCACGATTCTGGTTGCCGATCAGGGACGGCGCCAGCAATTCCAACAACTGGTCGTGCGCACGTTCTATCTGTCGAACACCGATCCTGATTCGGCCACGGCGCTGATTACCCGCGCCCTGCCTGCGTCGGTTGGTCGTCCGCAGGCGATCGTCGTTCCTGACAAATACACAAATAGCCTGACCGTTCGAGACACGGCGGAAAACATCGCGCTGATTGGCGACCTGTTGCGCAGCATCGACAAGGAGCGCGCCGAAGTTGTGATGGATGTGAACATCTATGAAGTGTCGCGGACTGATCTGCTTACTTTCGGCAACCAACTCGGCGACGATAGCAGCCTGGTCAACCTCGGAGGCATCCGGTCACAGGCAAGTACAGTCGGCGGACTTGCCCGAGTGATCACCGGTACCGGCTTAGCGGCAACAGGGTTACCGAGTTCGTTCGGCGCGGCGCTGATTCTTCCGTCTTCCAGCCTCCAGGCCCTGCAGACCAAGAATCGCACCAAATTGCTCGCTTCGACTCAAGTTCATGCTTTCAATAACGAAGAGTCCACGGCCCGCATCGGCCAGCGCGTGCCCGTGCAAACGGCGCAGGCCTTTCCGTTCGGTGTCCAGACCGGAACCGGGACCACGACCGGAACGACTAATCAACCTTTTGGCAGTGGCGGCTTTCCGGTAATCAACTACGAACCGACGGGTCTGACCTTGAGCTTTACGCCACAGGTGTTTCCCAACCTGGACGTGCAAGTGAAGATGAAGATTATTTCGAAGGACGTCACCGGGGTCAATTCGCTGACGCCGACGTTTACTGAGCGAGAGATCACGGGCACCGCGCGCATACAGAATAATCGGACCATGATGCTGGCGAGCGTCACGACGGACAGTCAGTCGCAAGGACGCAAGGGGCTGCCAATCCTCGGATTGATCCCGGTGTTGGGCCGTCTATTCACCTCGCCGACTCACGACGATCGGCAAGTGGACATCGTGATCGCAGTGACCCCGCGGGTGCTGCGCGCGCCGGCTGTGACGCCGCGCGACGAAGAGATGCGCCAGAGCGGCACTTTGCAGTCGCCGACCACTGGCTCGATCGCGATGCTGCTGCAAGAAGCTGAACGCGACGAACAGATCGCGGCTGCGCGTCAGATTCCGAAGGAAGTTGCCGTGCAATTGCCGGACGCGCCGCCGACCTACGTTCCGGCGACCAAGGTCGCTGAGCAGACCGCAAATAGCGCCGCCAATCAATCCGCACCGCAAGTAACCGCGGCTGCGCAAAACGACTCCGCCACGCCGGCGCCAAAAGCGGCAGCGTTCACCGCGTCACGCGAGCAACCAAAGACTCTTGATGTTGCCAGCGCGATAAAGAACATCGTTTCGCCGGGCACCGGAGTTTCGGCGTCCTCCGTCAGCGCAAAGCCGGATGCCACGACGGCGCTGGTCGTCGAGCAGCTATCGCCAAAGAGCGAGGCGCTCGTTAAGACCAATGACGCGAGCGTTACTGAGCTGCGTCTGCTTTCCGAGAAGGGCGAACTACGCATCGGCGAAAAGCAACAACTAACCGTGCAAGTCAAATCAGCCGCGCCGCTGGGATTGGCAGTGCTGACCATGCGGTTCGATCCCAACGTAATCAAAATCAAGTCGGTTTCGGCGGGCAGCATCTTCCTAAGTGCCAAAGTCGCGCCAACGATCACGCAGTCGATCGACGAGCACGGCCTGATGCTGGTTTCGCTGGCGCCAGCCGCGGGCTCGGCGGTCAATGGCGAAGGTGCTTTGCTCAACTTCGAAGTTGAAGCAATCGGCGCGGGCGACAGCGCGCTGGCTTTCGATCTTGCGAACGTGCATCTGGTCGCGAGTGACGGGCGCAACATCACGCTCCAGATCGAGCCGATCAAATTGACGGTGAAGCAGCAATGAAGAAGAGACACGGGGACGCGGGGACACGGGGACGGGGTGATAAGAAGGCGCTCGCTGGCTCAGCTCTTTTCTCCGCGTCTCCCCATCTCCCTGTCTCCCCGTCTCACCGAGCTTCTGATGGTTTTTCGCTCGTCGAGCTGATAATCACGGTCGGCGTGATGGCGATTCTGACGCTCGGGGTCATCCCGCTGGTCCAAGTCTCGGTGAAGCGGCAGAAAGAGCAGCAACTGCGCGACGAGCTGCGCCAAATGCGCGAAGCGATCGATCAGTTTCATCGCGAAGCGCTCGCCGGGGCGCAATTTCAAGTCAATCAGCAGCCGGGGACATCAGCGGGGCAGCCCAATCCACAGCCAAATCCGAATCAGCCGGGAAGCATCCTTGCGGATCCGCGCGTGCGCGTTTTCATTACCGACCAGACGATTTTTACCGCTGACAACCCCGATCGCTATCCGCCCGATCTCGATACGCTGAAGAACGGCGTCAGCGTGTTGCCGATCACGGCCGGCGGCCTGGGCCGGAGAGGAAATCAGAACTTCACCGCGACGCAGGCTGCGACGGAAGACTCGACAATTCCGAAGACGAAGGTCTATTTGCGCCAGATTCCAATCGATCCGATGACCGGCAAAGCCGATTGGGTGTTCCGCTCGTGTTATGACTCTGCGGATTCGACCTCGTGGGGCGGCGAAAACATCTTCGATGTGCACTCAAAGTCAGATGGCAAAGCCCTGAATGGAGAGAAGTACAGTGAGTGGTAGAAAGCAGGAGGCAGGAGGCAGGACGCAGGACGCAGGATTTTCACATCTCCTGCTGTCTGCCGCCCGCCGTCTGCCGTCTGGCTTTACCCTGCTCGAACTGATGATCGTCATCTCGATCATCATCATTCTGGTGTCGGTGGCGCTGCCGCAATATCAAAAGACGATCACGCATGCGCGCGAAACGGTTTTGCACGACGACTTGTTCAAGATGCGGTCGCTCATCGATCAATACGCCGCGGACAAGGGCAAGCTGCCACAATCGCTCGACGATCTGGTTACCGCCGGCTACATGCGCGAGCTTCCGAAGGATCCGATTACCGATAATAAGGACTGGGTGATTGCTACCGGCGACGATCCATACTCGACCCAGGGCGGCACCGGAGTCACCGACGTGCACAGCGCTTCGGGCGACGTCTCGAGCGAAGGCACTCCGTATAGTGAGTGGTGAGGGGAGAACAAGAGCGCATTTTCCATTCGTCATTTCTCATTTTTCATTTGCCATTCATCAGGCTGCGAGTCAGCCTCAACGTCCAAGGCACGTCTTGCCTAAATGACAAATGAAAGATGTCAAATGAGAAATGGAAAATGAGTATTCATAACGAATGTCTTCCAATCCACTCGACAAAATTCTAAGGCCTCGCTTCCCCGCTTGCGCTGTCGGCTTTGAAAAGGACGCGATTGCGGTGGTGCAACTCGAGCGTGGGCGCGGCGGGTTTGCGGTCAAGCGCGCGGCTTCGGTTATCCTGCCTGCCGATTTGGTGCGCCCGGGATTTGATGAAAACAATATTGGCGATCCGGCTGATCTGGCCGCCGCGCTTTCTGATCTGCTGACGAGCGCGGGCCTTTTGCGCCAGCGCAAGTGGTCGGTGACGCTGCCGGAAGCCACCACGCGTTCGGCAGTGCTGGCCCTCGAAGGAACTCCCTCGCGCCGCGAACTGGAAGAAGTGCTCGAGTGGAAAATCGAGCGGACCTTTGGCGCGCCTTTGTCCGAGATGCGCGTCAACCGCGAGCAACTCCCGCCCAACGCTCAGAACCAGGTTCGCTACCTGGCGACCGCCGTGCGACTTTCAGTGCTGGAAGAATACGAGTCGGTGTTCCGCGCTCTGGGATGGCAGGCAGGTTTGATTCTGCCGCGGCACGCCGGTGAAGAGCAGTGGCTGCGTCACGGCAGCCAGGGCGACGGATTGTTGCTCACGGCGCACGATGAAGGGTTCACGGCAGTTTTGATGCGGGGCGAACGCGCGTTGACGTTGCGCTCGGTCTTCTGCGAACCAGCCGAGTGCGACGACGAGTTGCATCGCGTACTGCTTTTTTATCGCGAACGTTCGGGAAACAATGGCGAAGGCGCGGTCGATCGTTTGCTGGTGGTGGGCGACAGCCTGGACAAGCAGCGCGTTTCGGAAGTCGCGAGCGAAACTCTGGGAGTCAACCTCCGGCCGATGGCCGCCGCGGACGTGGGTTTGGTAATTCCCGCAAGCGGCGACCTCGACTTTGATGCGATCGCCGCGCCCGCGGGCCTGGCCCGCCTGGCGTGGTAAACTCATAAGGCAGAAGTCAGGAGTCAGAATTCAGGAGAAGACAAGGCGGATCGGTCCGTTTTCTTCTGGCTGCTGACTCCTGGCTCCTGACTTTCTCAGCTTTGAAACTTTCAGTTCCCTGGCGGCGTAAAACCTGCAAGCAATTGCCACGATGAGTATCACACTTTCTTTGGCGAGCCTGAACGCGCTGGGTGATGGTGAACTGGTTCGCAGCGCCATCGCCGGCCGCGAGGCAGGGTTTGAAGAACTGGTGCGCCGCTACCAGCGGCCGATCGCCGCGTACGTCTATCGCATGGTCGGCGATTACGATGCCGCGCTCGACCTGACGCAGGAAGTCTTTATCAAAGTTTACAACTCGCTGACACGGTATCGTTCGGAATTCAAGTTCTCGACCTGGATCTACAAGATTGCGCATAACGCGGCGATCGATTATCTGCGCCGGCACACCGTGCGCGAACAGGCGCTGACGGGCAGCATCGACGGCGACCGCCGCGAGATTTCCATCGAGAGCCGGCGGCTCACTCCCGAACAGGAAAGTGAACGAAGGGAACGCCGCTCCGAGATTGAATCCGTGGTGCAACTGTTGCCGGCGGCCTATCGCGAACTCATTGCTTTGAGACACTCGCACGATTTGAGCTACGACGAAATCGCCGAGGTAACCGGGCTGCCGCTGGGTACGGTCAAGAACCGTTTGTTCCGTGCGCGCGAAGCAATGCGCGATCAACTCTTGCAACGCGGAATCACCGCCGCCTGACGAGTTTTCATGGACGATTTTACCTACGACCACGAATGCCGGACCGAAGACGTCGCTGCTTATCTCGATGGCGAGCTGGACGGCGCGGCGTCGGAGAGTTTCGAAGCGCACTTGAAGGTGTGCGCTCCCTGTGGGACGGAACTCAGAACCCAGCGCCAGTTGCTCTGCACTTTGGACTTCGCCTTCAGTGAGCCATCGTTCGAGCTGCCCCGGAACTTTTCGCGAGTCGTCGCCGCACATGCCGAGAGCGATTTGAGCGGCATGCGCAAAAAGAGCGAGCGCCGGCGCGCGTTTCAGTTGTGCGCCTTGCTGGCGCTTCTGGCTTTCGCGCTACTCGGCGCGGCGTCACGCGCTCTGGTGTTTCAACCAGCTCGATCTTTTCTCCGGATTGCCGCAAGCCTTCTCGATCTCGTTGGGCGCGCGCTTTACGATGCCGGCACCGGCGCGGCCGTGATCGCGCGCGTCGTCGGCCGCGCGCTCATTCTCGCTCCGCATGGGCTCGGCCTGATTCTGATCGTCCTTCCTTTTGTGATCGCCCTTGCTTTGCTGCCTCGTTTGATTGCCAATTATCATCGCGCCCAAGCCATTGAATAGGAGCTCGGTGATTCCCAGCCAACTGACCATTTTCCAATTGTCATTTGACATTTTTCATTTGCCATTTGTCGGTCTTCGAGTCTGTCCCACGATTCGGAATGGAAAAGCCAATGAGCGCTCCAATGAAAAATGGAAGATGGAAAATGACGAATGGAAAATGATCCGCTTGCTACCGCGACGAGTCGGGGTTCTGAAACAAATCGCCTCGTTGGGCGTGTTGCTTCTCGCCTTTGTCGCGGCCCAGGCCCAGGCGCCGGATGATCATCCCGGCGACCCTCAGGCTCGCGTAATCGACGGCGTCAGCAACTCCACGGTCTTCGGTCTGGGACAATCAATCAGGATTACCGGCACAGTAAAGCAAGGCGCGATCGCCTTTGGCGGCGACGTGATTGTCGAAGGCACGGTTGACGGAGATGTGGCCGCCATCGGTGGCTCAGTCATTCAGCGAGAAGGATCGCGAATTGGCGGCGACGTGATTGTCGTTGGCGGCATTTATTATCACGGCAAGTCCGCACCCGGTCGCGATCCGCAATCGGTCACGATCATGTACGCCGGCTACGAAGATCAACTGCGCCACGTAATGCGCGAGCCGTTCACCCTGCTGCATCCGCAACTGACGCCGGCGTTTTTTGGCTTGCGGCTGTTGGCGATTCTGTTCTGGTTCATCGTTTCGCTGGCGCTGACAGCGGTCATGCCCAATACGGTCAGCCGCGCGGTGGCGCGCTTAAACCTGGCCAGGGTGCGCGTGGTGCTAATTGGACTGCTGGGCTCGATCGTAATAACGGTCGGCGTCATAGTTTGTCTTCTCGTGTTGCCGGAAGTGATTGGCGCATTGATCTTCATTCTGGCGCTGCTATTGGTCTTGGTCGCCACTCTCTTCGGTCGAGTGGTCATCTTTGCCGGCACCGGGCAATGGTTGCAGCGTCGCTTCCTGCCGCGGATAAAATCGGAATCTATTACGTTGCTGCTCGGGGTTGCTTTCTGGGTGGCGATGGCTTCCCTGCCATACGTCTGGCCCATAGTAATAGCCGGCCTGATCGAGATCAGTCTGGGCCTGGCGCTGACGGCGCGCTACCGCATAAGTTGGAAAAGACCTTAGCCCGAAGCTTGATCGTCTGGCCAGCCCGGACATCTCGTTTGCATCAGCGGCCCGCGTTAATTCGTAAACATTCGTGCATCCAGCAGAACCACAGACAGACGATGCGCTGGTGGCGGCGATCGCCGCCGGCGACGAAACTGCGTTCGAGCAGTTGTTCGAGCGCTATCGCCGTCACATCGCGCGGGTGGCGGGTCGCTTCTTCGCGCAACGGGAACAAATGGAAGAAATTATCCAGGACAGTTTCACCAAAGCTTATTTCGCGCTCGGCAGTTATCACGGCACGCATGCCGCGTCGTTCAAGGCGTGGCTGACACAAATCGCCGTTAACTCCTGTTACGACCAGTTGCGGCGCACGCGGCGCCGGCCGGAACAGTCGATTGATATCAACGACAATGAAAGTCATCAATTCGCAACCCAACTTGGGGCTCTGGATGCTGCCAGCGACGTCGAGCGAACGGCGGTGTCGCGCGATCTCGCCGAAAAGCTGCTCGCGCGGCTCCGCCCCGACGATCGCATGGTTCTGACGCTGCTCGACGTCGAGGGTTTTTCAGTCGCGGAGATTGCGGAAATGACTAACTGGTCTGTTTCGAAAGTAAAAGTCCGCGCCCACCGGGCCCGCGCGCATTTGCGAAAGGTGCTGCGAAGGTTGCTATGAGAAAGGATCGTGCGGTGGTTGGACTATACGCGGCAGAATACTTGTAACCCCTGAGCGTTTCGCGGCGTCTTTTATTCGTGAAGGGCAGCGAAATAAAGGAGCCCGCTACAATGTTTGACTCAGACAAAACCGAGAATGAACGACTCGACCGCGCCGGCCGAATGGTTTTGCGCGCGGCCGCTGCGGATGAGGCCGAGACTGAAGCCGCTGCTGCTTCACCGTTTCTCTTCACGCGCGTGCGCGCTGCGATTGCCGCAGAACAACGCCGGCGCGAGGAGACGAGTGGTTGGCTGTCCATCTTTTTTGTAGCTCGCCAGGCGGTGCCGGCGATGGCGCTGGTCGCGCTGCTGGCCGCAATCCTGACGGTGTGGTCCGCGCAACTCGGCGCGCCTGCCTCGCCGGCCGATGATGACGCGCTCTTCGGGGGACCGGGGGCGGGAGTTGAACAGACCGTCCTTGCCGACAGAAACGGTTTGCCGCCGGATGAGGTATTCAACATTGTGGTAGATCGCAATTACGAGAGAGGCGCAAGATGACTTTGCAAGGTCGCACAAGATTGAAGATGTGGCTCGTGCTGGTGGCCGTGTTTGTACTCGGCTCATTTACCGGCGTGGCCCTTACCGGCTTGTATCGCTCGCGCGCCAGCGGCGAGCGGCCGGAAGCGCGCGAGAAAGCGATGCACGAGCGCTTTGAGAAGATGCGCAGTGAGCTGAAGCTGACTGACGAGCAAACGAAAGCTGTGCAAGCCATCATTGACGAGACGCGCAACGAGTACCGCGCGCTGCGCACAGAGCTGCGGCCACGGTTCGAAGAGCCGCGCCAGAAGGCCAGGGCACGCATTCGCGCGTTGCTGACGCCCGAGCAGCAGCAGAAGTTCGACGCCATGATTACCCAACAGGACGCTCAACGTGATGAACAGCAGAAGTCACGGCGTTAGAAATTTGTAGCCGGATCCAAACACTCGTAGTTTTTTTCGCTGGAGCAATTGAACTTTTCGCAACAAACAGCACTGGTGAGGCGTAAATAATGGGTATCTTGCAGGAAACAAAGAGAACAATTGTGCAAAGACTAACGATAATCACGCTCGTCACGGTTGTGGCGCTGGGATTTGGCTTCCGCGCCCACGGACAAACGCCGAGTGCGTCTCCGCAGACACCTCCGGCAGTTGCCAGCTTGATTGGCGAGGTCAAAGCGATCGACGCCGCCGCGAAGCAGATGATTATCAGAGAAGATAGTGGGGTAATCTTTACGATCAATCTCAGCGACAAGACCCAGTACAAACGCCTGGCGCCCGGAGAGAAGTCTCTGGCTAACGCAACCAACATCACGCTGGGCGACGTGGGCCAGGGAGATCGCGTGTTGGCGCGCTGGAGAGCCGGCTCGGATCAAAAGATAGTGCCTGCCCCGCAGGTCGTGGTAATGAGCAAGGCGGACCTGGCGAAGAAGCAGGAGCAGGAACGTGCCCAGTGGCGGCGCCGCGGTGTTAGTGGCATCGTCGCTTCGGTCAACCCTTCAACGCAGGAGATTACGGTTTCGAGCCGTTCTCTCATGGGGGCTCAGCAAGCCGTTATCATTCCGGTGACTGAAAAAGTTTTGATGCGACGGTACCCGCCGGACACCATTCCCAAATACAGCGAGGCAAAGCCAAGCAAATTTGAAGAGGTCAAGGTAGGCGATCAGTTGCGCGCACTCGGCGACAAGAGCGCCGATGGTACTCACTTGACCGCCGAGGAAGTTTTGTTCGGCACGTTTAAGATCGTTGGGGGCACCGTAACGGCCATTGACGCGGCGGCGAACCAGATCAAGATTAACGATTTGCAAACGAAGAAACCGCTCACGATTATCCTCAAACTGGATTCAGTGCTCCGTCGTTTTCCTCAGAACGCGGCCATGATGTTCGGAGGCGGTGGCGCCGGCCCAGGTGGTCCAGGCGCTGGTGCTGGTCCTGGCGCCGGGCAGAGCTCGGCACAGGGGCAACAAGCACCGCGACCGCAGGGCGCAGGCCCCGGCGGCGGACCACAAGGTGGCGGCCTGCGTGGGGGCGGCGGCGGAAGCATGGCGGACCTGCTTGAGCGTCTGCCGACGATTTCGATAAACGAGTTGAAAGTCGGCGACACGATCATCATGTCAAGCCTGCCAGGCTTAGACCCCGCGCAGTTCACGGCAATCTCGCTGGTTTCCGGCATTGAGCCGCTGTTGCAGATGATGGCGGCGCGCCCACAAGCGGGCGGCGGGGCCAGACCTCAGGGGGGCGTGGATCTCAACGGTAGTTTTGGCGGCATGTTCGGAGGCGTCGGCGGGCCATAGCGCATTCCTCTGTTTAGCAATGTACGACAAACTTCAGTTTGTCGCGGCTGATCGAAAGCAACTACGGAAACCGTTGGCAAACTGAAGTTTGTCGTACATTTTGTAATCGGGAAGAGTTCAATGATGAATACTAGAAGACTATCAATCTGTTTCGCGGCCCTGATTCTCGCTGTCGCATTCTCAACGTCAGTCTTCGCCCAGGCAAGGGCCAGTCTGCGCGGCGTGATTTCAGACGAGTTTGGAGCTACGATTGTCGGCGCTACGGTGACTTTGACGGATGCTTCAGGCGCGGCGAAGATAGCCACCACGAACGCTGATGGCGCGTACGCATTTACCGCACTGGCGCCGGGAAAATACAAGGTCCACGCAATCGCCAACGGCTTTGCGGTTTCTACGGACGTGGACGTCGATGTGGCCGCTGGTCGCCGCGACCCGGTCAACATCACTTTGAAGATCGCTGGTATCGAATCTCAGGTAAAGGTAAACGCCAACGCACCACTGAGCACTGATACCAACAACAACGCCAACCAGACGGTGATTTCCGGTCGCGACCTGGACGCGCTACCCGATGATCCCGATGAACTGGCGGCGGCGTTACAGGCGCTGGCTGGGCCGTCGATCGGTCCGAACGGCGGACAGATTTTCATTGATGGGTTCTCTGGCGGAAACATGCCGCCGAAAGAATCGATTCGCGAGATTCGCATCAACCAGAACCCGTTCTCTGCCGAAAACGATCAGCCATCCGCGCGCATCGAGATTCTGACCAAACCGGGCACCGATAAGTTGCGCGGTAGTGCCAACCTCAATTTCAACGACGAGAGTTTGAACTCGCGCAACCCTTTCCAGATTAGTTCGAGCAAACGCACGCCGTTTCAGATCCGGCAGTTCGGCGGCAATCTGAGCGGGCCGGTGAAGAAAGGAAAAGCGTCATTCTTTCTCGAGGCTAACCGCAACGAGACGGATGACAACGAACTGGTGCGGGCGACGATCCTCGATCCTTCGTTCAACTTTGTGCAGATTGGCCAGGGCGTTCTGTCACCACGGCGATTTACGAACTTCAGTCCGCGAATCGATTACGCGATAAATCCGAAGAATACGCTGGTGGCGCGCTACAGCTACAATCACAATTTGTTGATGAACCTGGGTGTCAATGGTTTCTCGTTGCCAGAGAGAGGCTTTGATCAGTCCTCTACCTCGCAAGTATTCCAGGTGACCGAAACGGCTGTAATAAACGCGACGACGGTCAATGAAACGCGCTTTCAGTTTTCACACAACCGCTCTGAGAGTCTCGGTGACAGTTCCGTGCCGGTGTTGAATGTTAGCGGCGCCTTCACCGGAGGGGGACCATCAGTCGGGCACGCGATTAGCGACAGAAACAATTGGGAGTTGCAGAACTTCACACAGATTCAAAAGGGCACTCACACCATTAAGTTCGGCGGACGTATCCGCGACGTGCATATCAGCGACATCAGCCCGGGCGGTTTTAACGGTCAGTGGACTTTCACTGGTGGAGCGACGGGTCTGACCAGCCTTCAGCGCTATCAAAGGACTCTGCAGTTGATGCAACAGGGAATGACGCCGGCTCAGATCCGCGCGCAGGGCGGCGGCGCGGCATCATTCAGCATCAGCACCGGTAGTCCGCTCGCCACAGTGAGCCAGTTCGACGTCGAGCCTTACATCCAGGACGACTGGCGCTATAAGCCCAACCTGACATTCAGCTACGGTCTGCGCTACGAAATCCAAAACAACGCCGGCAGCAAGCTGGACTTTGCGCCGCGCGTGGCAGTTGCCTGGTCGCCGGGCGCAGCCAATAGCACGAAACCGCCGAAGACGGTGCTGCGGTTCGGCGCCGGAGTTTTCTACAATCGGTTTGGCGAAGGCAGCACGCTGACAACTCACCACAACAATGGCGTCAATATCTCGCAGTACATCTTTACTGAGTCGGTTAATCCAGGCGTGCCGACCGATCCAACTACGCTGGCGGTCCTTAATCAGTACCGCTGCGTCAACGGATCGTTTACGCCGGATTGCATTGGCGTGATTCCCTCTTTCCCGATTAACGCAGGGACTCAGCAGTCAATCTGGACGGTCGTGCCAAATCTGAAGATTCCCACGATCTATGTTGTCGGTGGACAAGTCGAGCGCCAGTTGCCGCATAACTTCACCGTGTCGGTTGGAACATATGCGGTTCGGATTCTGCACGTAATTCGCGCGCGTGACATTAACGCGCCGCTAGCACCGAATTTCACGACCCGACCGGATCCGACTAGAGGGGAAATCAATGAGTTCGAAGGCAGCGGCAAGCTCCATCAGGAACAGTTGTTCATCGGCTTTAACAGTCGTTTGAATCCCCAGTTTTCGCTCAGCGGCAATTATGTTTTGAGCAAGACCACGAACGACACGGACGGCCAGGCCGGATCGCTTTTCCCGATGAATTCATACGACCTGAGCGGCGAATTTGGCCGTGGCGGTTTTGATGTCCGTCATCGCCTCTTCCTGTTTGGCACTTACAACTCAAAACTTTGGAAGCTCGTGTTCGCTCCGTTTCTGACTGCGAGTTCGGCTCCGCCATTCAACATCATCACGGGCCTTGATTCGAATCTTGATCGAGTGGCCAACAATGAACGGCCCACCTTTGCCGCACTAAACACTTATTGCACTACCTTCCCGACCCGCTGTGCCGGGATCCATCTGAACGGAAATACGAGTGACCAGATCATTCCGCGAAACTTCGGAAAAGCCAGCGGACAATTCACCGCGAACCTGCGCATCACGCGCACCTTTGGCTTTGGTGATGTGCACCGGGCCGGCGCGGCGAATCAGGGCAGTAAACCGAACGCCGCGAGCGCGGGCGGAGACAGGCGCGGCGGCCCCGGTTCGCGCGGTCCCATGATCGCTGGCGGTGGTGGCGGTGAAGGACACGGGCCCGGCGGTGGCGGCGGCGGAATGGGCGGCTTCGGCGGTGGTGGCGCGACTGACAAGAAATATACGCTGACGGTCTCGCTCTATGTCCAGAACATTTTGAATACCGTCAATCTGGGGAATTACGTGGGCAATCTCTCGTCACCGCAGTTTGGCCAGCCGCAGAGCGTTGCCGGCAGTTTTGGTGGATTTGGCGGCGGCGGCGGCGGCGGCGGCGGCAGCCCGAACGCGGGCAATCGTCGCATCTATATGAACCTAAGACTTAATTTCTGAACCTTCGCGAACTCGGGGCGTATAGACGAGAGGGTTGCCCTTCTCGTCTATACTCTTTTTTGAGGAGTCCTTTATGAAAAGATACCTGCCGACACCTGTGTTCCTAATTCTGTTTTGTGCAGCCGCAATCGCTCAAGGGCCTGATGCGGCTAAATCCAACACTTCTACAGTAACGCCAACAACCAATGCGATCGCCACCGCGCCGGCGATAACCGCAAACAGCACGCCGCTCGAACTTGCGCGCGCGGCGCTGGCGGCGCAAGGCGGCGACAAATTCAAGAATCTGAAGAGCATGATGCTGACCGGCTCGGCCGATCTCTACGCACCGAACAGTGCGCAGTCAGTTCCCGGCAGGTTCGTGATGGTTACTGCCGGAGACAAGGTGCGGATCGACATTGACGCCAGCCCAATCTTCAAGTTCAAAGAGGTCTTTGACGGCCAGCAGTCTTACAGTTCAATTCCCGGCATCACGATGCCGCCGGCCAGCCGGTTCGGTCTGCCCGTGCTGGCGAAATTCGATCAGCCCGGCTACACAGTCTCCGCCTTGCCCGACAAAAAGAAGTTGCGCGGCTTTCGCGTTGTCGATGCCGAAGGCAACACCACGGATTTCTATCTCGATGCGGCTAACAGCCGCGTGATGCTGTATCTGATTCCCTACAATGGCTACATGTTCGGGACTGAGAATTCAAAGTTTAAGGAAGTTGACGGCGTGCTGATCCCGTTCAGCTTTTCGCAGCGGCTCGAAACTCCGCAAGGCGCATTCTTTGCCGAGTACAAAGTCAAAGACGTAAAGCTCAACCAACCCATCGCCGACGATGTGTTCGTGATTCAGTAGACACTCTATTGTCTGACGCGGTGACGAAACGATCGGCGGTACTTGTCGCCCGTTGGATTTTGAGAGATTTTAGAATTCGCGCACGCCCAGCACGCGCAGTCCCGTGGTGTTCACTGCCGCTTGCACCGCCGAGGAGTCGTATTGCAGCGTGGTATCAACCTTGCCCTCGTCCTCGTCTCGGAATTCAGGCTGATTTTGAAAGCCGCCGGTGCTGTCGAACTTAGCGACCACCAGCGCTCCTTGTAACTTCTGCCTCGGATGAGAGCTATCCCCAGAGTCATCAAACCTAACTTCGCCTTTTTGGCCGAGAACCAGTATCAAACCGTGGAACTCTATGTTGCCCCGCATTCTGAATTCTCCGGTGACAACCAGCAGCCCGCCGCCTCCGTTAAGCTTGCCAGTCGTGTCATCGATATCGCCATCGATGAAGGTCAAGGCCGGGTTGGCAAAGCTTCCGGCCGGCCCGCTGAAGCTGCTGCCGTCGGCAAAGTAGCGACCCTGTTGTTGCGCTAGAGTTTTGAGTTGGGCCACTAACGCGCGGGCCGCATCCGCTGACTGAAGAAATGAAGGCGTGTTCGAACCGGTCAGCGCGACGTCATTCGGCGATGTGATTGACGATCCGGACGCACCCAAGTGGTTGGCTATGAAGGTATTAATTCCACTGGTGCCCGCAGGCAGGTCTCCTGAGTTGAATGCAAACGCGGGAATGGTCGTCGCAGGGTTCGCCACGTCCAGGCCCGAATATATCTTTTTTCCGCAGCGTTCGCTGGGTTGGCCATCGTCGCTATGGTTGTTACAGTCATCGTTGTCATCCTCAAGTCTGAAGTCCATGTGGGGGTCCGACGTTAACCCTTGAATGGTTACCGTAGCCGGCGCGGTAAAATCAAAGGCGCCGCCTGTGATAATCGCCTCAATGCGCTTGATCGATCCCTGCGGCCCATAGCCAGTCACCTGCAGCAAAAGCCGGCTCGGCGTTCCCGTTGAAGCCGTGCTGTCGGGATCCTTCGCCACGACGCTATAGGCAATACCGTTCGCCGGGTTGTAGTTCGCCGTGATCGGCACGCGATCGTTATAGGTAGCAGAGTATTGCAACCAGGCGGAAAGCCTGGGCGGCAGCGACGAACTTTCGCTCGGTTTGTTGGATTTGGTTATTTCGACCGCGTTACGGAAATTCATCTTCGTCCCCGCCGGCAGCGAAGCATCGGGCGCGACGTTGCCGCGCATGACATTCATGGCTGCTTGCAGGCCGGCCTCGGCGCCGTAGTAGGCCTGCATCTCGGCGGTCGCGTTCACGGCGTTGGTGCCGGTCATTGAAGTCGTCAGGATTAGAATGCCGCCAGCTGTCAAGAGCAGAAGAGAGAGAAACAAGGTCGAGATCAGCGCCGCACCGCGCTCGTCCTCGCGCTCTCGCGCAGTAGTTGCAAATTCAATTCTGGTCATGAACATTTTTCCTTGTTAGAAAGCTAGAGCCAGGCCGACTCAGTACTTGTCGAGGATAGCTTGAGCATTGCGCAGCATGACGTCTGAGGTCAGTTGAACTTGCGACGATGGCTGTGCACCCATGCCCGGCACCGTAACGCTTACCGCGATACCGATTCGGACAGCGCTAGCGACAAGTGATGGTGTTCCCGCCACATTCAAAACATTCCCGTTTGAGTCGTAGTAAGTTAACTGCATCAAATCAATCCGCGTGGCCACGTCGGTGGTGGTACCGTTGGGACTCGGGTACTGGTCGTATCGAACGATCGCGAAATTTGGCGAGCCCTGGTAAACATACGTTACATCTTCGTCTGCATCGGTCGTGGTGCTGTTGGTGTTGATGATGTTGGTGCGAAAGCGTATCGAGGCAGCATTCGAGTCTGAGGCACCGGCAACGATGCCGTTGTCGGTCAGGCCAAAGCCAGAGTTAGCGATCTCGCGCGTCATCAAGTTCAGCGAGCGTTGGGCGTCTGCCAGCGCGTCAGAACGCTTATTCTCGCGCGTGCGCATTCCGAGCCCTTGCGAGAGCAAGGTGACACCCGCTCCCATCACAATTACGGTGACGGTCATCGCGATCAGAAGTTCGACTAGCGAGAAGCCCGCTTCGTTTTTCAACCTGGCCTGAGATGTTTTCGCTAACATTGACTGCTCCGTTTTGTGATCACCCGACACCGGGGGTCAGCTTGATTTCGCCCGCTGGGTGACGAGAGTGACCGGATTGGCGCCACCCCACGTCGTGACGGCGCTTTGCGCGGCGACGGTGACCGTAATCGTCTTCAGAGTTGACGACGTGTCAACAATCGTCGTCGTGATCGTGTAGCAGGGCCGCACTCCCGTACAGGCGCTTCCCAGGCCGTTGCTGTCAACGTTCAGCGACACCGGCGGGCCGGCGGCGAGCTGCGAACTCGTACCACCGCTCGTAGAGAAGCTTTGCTGGCGCAGCCGTTCCACTTGCTGCTGGGCGATCGCCAGAGCCTGCGCGCGTTCGCTTCCGCTCGAATTGTTGCGGACCGCAAGGGCGAACAACGAGGCGGTGCCGACACCGACGATCATCAGGATGATCAGCGCGATGCAGGTTTCCAATAAAGTAAAGCCGCGCTCCTGGACGCACTTGCCGGCCCGCTTTGCAGTGGCACTACTGAACTTTTTTCGAACGACTAATCGCATTTTCTCTTCTCTCTCTCTCTCTCGTACCTGCTTACTGTGTTACCGTCATGCCGGCGGGCATGTTGTTAGTGTTCGAGCGGATCGTGGGGGTGGAAGGGGTCGGGCTAATGTTGGGTTTGGTTACAGTTTCGCTGTTGGTCCCCGCGTCGCCTGTATTGCTGACATTGAGCACGGTGCTGTTGCCGTTGTTGCCGTCGTTAAGCGTCAGGCTGGAAGAGCCAAGCGCGCTACTATTGCCGTCCACCATCGTGGCCCGGCCGCGCCAGTCGAACGAAATCGTGATCGGTAAAGCAGTAGCGCCGGTGCTGAAATTGCTCCCCTGGGCCAGCGTGATTGTTCGGGCTTGCGGCGTGCCGGTACCGGCGAAGTCCATCGTCACCGTGTAGGTTGTCGAGTCTACGATCTGCACGCTGGCTTTTTGCGCACTGGATACGGCATGGCGCCGGACCGAATCGACCCGCGCCTTTTCGATGTAGCTCTGAATCTCGCGCACTGAGTTAGTCACGCGCATCGTTCGCTGGGCGGAATCGATCCGCTGGAAAGCGAAGACCGTGACAACGCCAATGATGGTGACCACCGCGATCAGTTCGAGGACCGAGGCTCCACACTCTTCTGGGCGGATATGTTTCGCTCTTGTAGGGGCAGTAGGCTGACTCATAATCTTCTCTAACCTAAGTTGGGCTTGGACCACTAACGAGGCGGGTCCAGCCGGCTCTACCAGGCCATGGCAATCACCATGCCGCCCCAGTAATTCAAAGGAACAGGCCGAAACACGAGCGTCCTTTTCAATGTGAGCATCCCTTATGTAACTTTCAGTGATAGATGTTGGCAGTTACTTTCACACCACCCTGAATTCAGTGCCAAAATTTGTCGGTCAGATTGAGAACATTAGTGGCGCTTGACCTCCGCTGAATCCGCGGCGACGGAAACATTGTTCACATCCAACCCGAACGCCAAGTGCTGACCATCGCGGGTTGTCATGTGGCCAGCCAACCCTGCTCTGATTTTCATCGAATGCTAACGGTAAAGGCGACGCTGCCGGTATTGTTCGGCGGGGTTTGGCTCAAATTTCCAGTGAAGGTCCAGCGGATGTTCGTCACCGATCGATCATAGCCTGAAGGGGCGCCGCCGCCGCCGCTGGCAGGCGTGTAAGCATAAGTCGATCCGCCGTTGTTGGAATAAGCGACCGTCACTGTAAGTCCGGTGGTGCCGAGGCTGTGTGTCTCTGAGCCAACTTTGAAATCTGTATTCGATGGGATCGCGTCGGTGATGACAAAGCTGGAAGCGGCGGCCGTGCCTGTGTTGGTGAAGGTTACGGTGTAGGCAAGATCGGTACTGGGTTGCTGGCTTCCACTGGGCGTCACCGACTTGGTCAGCCCAACATTGGGGACGGGCGCAACCTTGAGTGACACCGCGCCGATGGACCAGGGCCGGTTTCGACTCAAAGTCCACGACATCGTCACTGATGATGCTCCGGCTTTGGTGCTTCCACCGCCGATCACATCTGCGCCACTGCCTGAGCTGGTGTCTCTGCTCCACTGTTGAGTTTGGCTGGCCGTGGCCGGATCAGCGTCTCCTTGGGTTGCGAGCGTATCAATTACCAATTCGCCGCTGGCGCCAGACACGTTTACCGAAGGAGTGCTCGACCCGCCACCGGATAATGAATTTGAAGCGAACGTTCCGTGCGGTACAGTTTGGTTGACACCTGTGAATGAAACGGCCCCTCCCACGATCCTTTTCGCCGCCGATAGCGTCACGACAATGCTGGCTGTGCCTGCGGTGGGGGCAACCAATTTCCACATTTCCATTCTCGTGTTGTTCCCACTGTCACTTAGCGCGCCGATGCTAGTTAGAGACACTCCACCATAGGTAACACTGCTAACGGTCGCATCTCCGCGCACAAGCGATACGCCGACAATCAGGATGCGATTCGTTCCAGAGCCGACCGTGTGCGACCAGGTCAAGCTTGTCACGTCAGAGGCCGGACCTGCGGCGCTGCTTGTATTGTCAACGGCGATGCTTTGAGCGCGTGCCGTTTGAAAGCTTGAGAAGAGAATCAGGAAGGCAAGAGGAGCAAGGAGAAGCCGCGTAGCGGCCAAATGTTTATAGAACAGCAGGCGAACTCCAAGATGGAAGCTCCGTAGGAGCGAAATCGCGTATTCTGTCGCCCATGAATGGGCTACGAGTTGACCACCCTCCCTCTTACTTATAAACATTTCGTCCCTCCGGGACTTTCCTGACCGATTCTAGTCCTTGTTCACGTGCTGATCGGTTGCATTCGGCAACTGAAGTCCCGCTTTCGACGTGCCGAACAGATTGAAAAGGTTCGAGAGCTTTGACGTGATCGTGAAATAGAAGCCGCGGCGCGTCGGCAGAACTTGCGCGCCTGCCGGCTCTTTCGCCGCGGTGAAGTTATAACCTACAGCAAGCCGCACGTCAGGCAGCGCCCAGAATCCAGCTTCGGTGGCGTAGGTCGTGCGCGTCGTGCTCGATGATGGCTGAAACAACATGCGCGTTTCAACCGCCCAGTCGAGACGACTGGTCACAAGATATTGCGCGCGCGCCTGAGTCAGAAACGTCAACGTGGAAACAAACGGTAATTGCGGCTGGCCGTTAGCGTTGAAGCGCAGCGCGCCGCGTCCGTAGAGTTCCAGACGCTTCGTCAGTTGATAATAGCCATCGGTGGAAAGTGAATCCGAGCGATCGCGCGTTGGCGAGCTTCCATTCAGGCCGTTCTGCATCAGCGAACGATGCGTGTAACTAAAAAGCAGTCCGACGCGATCTGATTTGAGCGGACGAACCGCCAAAGCTGCCGTGCCTTCCAACGAAGAGTTCGTTCGGCCGCCAAAGCTACCGCGCGACGATTGCACACGTGACAGCGCCGTGATGCCTTCGCGCAGTTTTCCGGCAGCGCCCAGAGCAATGAGTTGACCCAGGCCGCCGCGATCGCGATATTCGTAACGCGCCGACGCGCGAAAATCTGAATTCGGCTGCCAGCCAAGTCCGACCGTGGCGCTGTTGAAACTCTGGTTCGGGCCAAGCAGATGGAAGCCACGCTCGAAGCCCAGCTCCACCGAAAACTTTTTCGTTAGCGGCAAACGATTCTGCAAACCGATGACCGCAAAACTGTCCGTGCCGTTGATGGCGTTCTCGAGTTGGTAGCGGCCGGTCATCGAAGTGAATTTGCCAAAGCGCGTTTCGACGCCGACGGCAGTTTCGCGGCGCGCCGAAGACCGCGCGAAACCGGCCGCGGAAAAATCGCCAATCGGCGTGATGGGCGCCGAAGAAAGACGCTGGGTGAAGAACAATTTGGTCAACGCGCTGAGCTGATAAGTCGCGCTCAGCGTCGTTTGGGTCGGATAAGTCGGATCCGCGTTGCTCAGGTTCTGTTCGCGCTTGACTGAGAACTGAAGCTTGTCATTGACTTGCACTTCGGCGCCGGCAGTGACCAGGTTTGAATCGGTTCTCTTATCGTTGAGGTCGTCAGTAAAGGCGCGATGATCGAAGCCCAGATGAAAACGAATGTGCTCGTTCAGAATCTGATCCCAGGCGGCCGAGAAAGTCAGCCGACCGTTATCTACGTTCGCAGTGCGATTGCGCTCGCTGGCAAATCCGAAACGAAATGCAGTGTTCTTTCGCGGCTTCATCTCCAGAGTCACTTCGCCGCGGCTTGAACCGGGGGTGACTGTCCCGCCGAAGGGATTGAAGAAGCCGGCAGACGCGTTCAAATACCGCGCGCGCAAAGTCGCGCCGAAAAACGGCAGCGGCTGCGCCAGAATGATTTGATAAGCAGTGCCGTCGTGTTTCGCGTCATTACTTGTGCCGAAGAAGTTGCCGGTTCCCAGAATCTCGCCCTGGCTCCCGGCCCACGCCGCTTGCAGCGTGCCGCCGCGCGGCAGAGTCTTTTCCGCGTCGAGGCCGCCGAGCAGAAAACTTCCTACGTCTTGCTGCCGCTGCAGGGCGGCGGAAAAACCTAGCTTCAAACCCATCCGACGAAAATTCTTACGCGCCCGCGCCGTGTATACCGCCGAAGTCATGCCGGTCGAGCGATGTTCGTAAGTCACGACGACTTGCGTCAGATTCAGGACGGAGTCGAACGTCGAGATGTAGCGCAGCAGGAAGAGTTGGCCAGTGGCCGGTTCGAGATTGTAGTCGACTCCGCGCGCCAGCGTTTCGCGCGAAATGATCACTTCGGGATTGCGTCGATCGCGCACTTCGAGCACGACATTCTCCGAGCCCGGCAAAATCTCGGCATTCGAAAGCTGCATGATTCCGAGCGCTCCCGCCGCAAAAACATCGCGCGCAAACGCCGTGTCGGGACGCGCTCCGGTGACGGTTATAAAATCACCATTCGAGTTTTCGAGGTGCGCCTTGACGCCGGTCAACTTGCGCGCATAGCCCATCAGCGGCGCTTCCATGTCAGTTTCAAAGTCACCGAACATCGCATAGGAACGCTTGTGATCGAGCCGCGCGTAAACTTTCGAGTTGGACGCAGCGGCTTCAAAACGCGTCGATGAATCGCCGAACAACGGATACACGCGGTCGAGCGGATCGAGCTGAAAGAGTCGATCGCGTCCGGCGGTGCGATTGATCGGGCGCTGTGAATCGTACGACAGCGTCAACATGTTTCTGCCGAAAACTTGCCCGCTGTAGAAAAAGCTCACGCGGCTGCGGAAGTTGCCATGCTCGCCGCGCAGTCCAACCTCGGGAATGCCCTTACCGAAGCTCATCTCGGCGAAACCAACCAGAATCGTCGGACGCATTTCCGAAGTGATGCGCACCTGTCCCGCGGCCTCGAGCTGTCCAGTCTGCGCGCGGAGCTTTGCTTCACCGGGCGCGCCGGGGCTGACAAGCTTGACTACGGCTTCACCGCCTTCAAGCTGCACGACCAACTGTGCGCTGATCTGATTCGCTGATTCGACTGGTTCGGCCAGAGCGTTCGCCGGCAGCCCAGCTTGCGCTTCGCCGGTCTTGTCATTCATCCGCAGAAGTTTTCCGAGCGACGTTTCGATGCCAACTTGGCCATCAAGCGCCGGATTGCCCCACTGATCGAAGGCTTTCACGCGCACCAGCGTCGAATCGTTGCCACCTGATTGAATCTCGGATTTTTCCGTAACGATTTCGAGACGCCGCGCCGGGCCGCGACCCATCACAATCATTTCTTCCGAGTGGCCGGCTGATCCATCGGGATTGACCGGAGTGCAGCGAATTCGATTCGGACCGGGCCGCACGTTGATGCCAACAAATGTAAAGCTCGACACCTGATACTTGTGATCCAGCCGACTGACACCGATGTTCTTGTCTGAGATAGTTTCGCCGTTTACTTCCAACTTAACCGTCCAGTTCAAAGCCACGCGCGCTTCTAGTTGCAACCCCGGCGACATCGAAACTGAATTCGGCGCGGGCGAAATGATGCGGGCGTTGCCGGGCGCAACCGCTTCTACGGCTTCGGTCGCCGCGACTTCGTATGTACCGGGCGCGGCCGGCGCCACGCCTTTCAGCGGCTGGCCCACCGATTCCGCCACAGCCTTTACCGGGCCATCGTCTTTCTGCGCCACCGGTTTGTTCGTCGCGGCTTCGTCTCGCTTGCGCAACTTGTCGGTGGGCATCAAGGCAAAGTTTTGCCGCAGCAGCGCGCCACCACCGATCGGCGTGCGCAGCAGGCGTGTCCAACTCCTGCCGGACAGTTTGCCGCCGTCAGCCAATGCATAACCATGCGGCACGCTTACCGGATCGAGCGAAATTACTTGCGGGCCATCACCCAGTGAAGGAAAGTTGTAGAGGCCGGCCGAATCAGTGATTACCGATTGGCCGTTGCTCAAATAGAGACGAACTCCGGGCGCCGGTTTGTCTCCGTCGTCAAACTTTCCGTTGCCGTTCGTATCGACGAACACCCGGCCGAGAATGACTTGACGGGTCGAGAAGATGCCGGCGGAAACTGTCACGACGGCGCGGGCGGGCGCGGTTTCAGTGCGTTCGCCGGAAGGGAAAAGGCCCGCGGCGATCGCCAGATTTTCCTGCGCGCCTTCGCTGGCGTTCGCGCCCACGCGGACGCGATAGAGTAAATGCGCGGTTGCGCCGTGCGGAATCTCGCTGATGCGAAACAGCAGGTCGTTGTCAGAAATCTTGGGTTCGATCGGTTGCTCGGGAGCGGAGCCGATCGTGATCAGGGCGGAACCGGCGGCGTAATGGAATGAAGCCGGCAAATGATCCTTGACCGTTACCTCATTCACGGGCGCCGCCGTGGGATTGTGGACTTCGATCCGATAAGTGATCACGTCGCCGATTTCCGCGCGGGCGCGATCGGCGGTCTTGATGATCTGCAAGCCTGCGGTTTCGAACATCGGAATGTTCATCACCAGCGCCGCCAGATCGTCTATGCGCACGTCTGCGCGCACCAGATTAAACCCGCCCGCGACGGCCAGCGGCTGATTGTCCAGCGCGTGAACGCTCAAAGCAAAAAGGCCTGCCTTAGTCGGACGCAGACTGAGCTGGATCATGCGCGTCAGAAAGCCGGGCGCGCTGATTCTCATGAAATAATTTGCCGCTGCGTCGGCGGTTCCAATCTCATCGGGTGCGAGCGCGAAAGTGAAATGCCCCTGCCCATCGGTAGCGAACGGATTGTTGTTGTTTGCGTTGGGCGCGAAGCCGGCGTTCACGGGCAGGTGCAAAAAGTTGTCAGCTTGATCGACAAGAACTTCGACGCGCGCGCCGGTAATCGGCGCGGAGCTGCCGGCGCGGCCGGCGAAGACCAGACCGAACGGATTGACAACCACGGTCGCGACGCCGCTCTTGATCGGCGGCGCGTTATCAGCGGTTACGCTAGCGTTGTTCACCAGCCCGGTTCCCGCCGCGACGGTTCCGGAAAGCCGGGCCTCAAGAGTGATGCGATGGACCTCCCCCGGATTCACGCGCGCCAGGCGCACCTCGACTACGTTGCTTTGAGCTGAGCCTTCGTCGCCATTGAGCGCATCCGACAAACCGCGATCGTCTAACTGAAGCGATCCCGCCATGAAGTCGACACCTGCTGGCAAGGCATCCCGCACCAGGACATTGCGCGCAGCGGTGTCACCACCATTACGGAAAGCGATCGTGTAGGTGAATTGGTTGCCGGGGCTCGTGACCAGCTGGCTCAAGCCGTTTACTAACTTGCTGGGCGGAAGATTCCCATTGCCCGGATCGGTGAAGCGCGGGCCCTCGCCCACGACGTTGATGATCGTACCGCTGTCCTCGCTGCGGCCGTTAACCGCGTTGACCGCGTTCGAACGCGCGGTGATGTTAATCGTAATCGTGCTTTGCGCCGCGACGTCGTTCGTGTCGATCACGGCCAGCACGCCGATGCAGCCCGTCGGCGCCAACTGTGGCGAGGGCGTTTCATTCAAATTAATCGGCGCATCGCCCGCGTTGAGAGTTCCGCTGCCGTCGTTATCAAAATAGAGTGCGTTGAGTGTCGCCGGCGCAGTTACTGCGGCGCGCGTGAGCGTGAACGTGTCGGCATTGTTGCCCGTGTTGCAGACACGAAAGAGCCGCGTGACTTGCTCGCGCGGCGCAACCGTATCGGAAGGCACGGTTTCATCAGGCGTGACCACGAGCGCGGCGACCGCCAGCACCGTGACTGTGACAGTCGGCGAAACGGTGGTGAAACTCTCGCCGGTGTCGTCCTGGTAACTCGCTTCGGCGCGGATGGAGATGATTGTGCCGGCGCCAGTTGGATCTTCGAACGCGCGCGCCCATAAATTGGCTGACGCGCCCAGCAAGACTGCCAGCAAGGCCGCCACGACTGTGATTCTGTTTGATCGAGCAGTGAACATCAGGAGGATTGGGGGCGTTTGGTTTCGCCGAAGCGCGTTTCAGTATCTAAAAGTGGCACAGACTTCAGTCTGTGATTGAGCACACAGACTGAAGCCTGCTAATGAGTCACAGACTATCGGTCTGTGCCACGTGAGTCGCCTTAATTGATCGAACGTTTGAAGGTGAACACTCCGGACGCTCCGGCAGACAGCGAGGCGATCGTGTCGGTGTACTTCGTGGCACTCACCGTTACGACTGTGCCGGTTCCGGAATCGCTCGGCGACCCGGAGTTGGTTGTGTACGTTCCCCAGTTGTTCGGCGCGGCCAAACCGTCTTCGGTGATGACCAGACTGCTGGCCGTCAACTTGACGCAGTTCGCATCGCCGTTCGACGTGGAAACGTTGGTGTAAGTTATCGTGTACGTAATAACCGCACCGGGAACCGGATCGGTGGCAGCACCGACACCGGTGGAGTTGCTGACGGTGAATGCTTTGTCCAAACGGACAAAGCCGGTGTAAAGGCGGTCAATCGTCTTGTTGAAGGATGCTGGGGTGATGGTTGAAGTAACGCGAATAATTGTGTCATAGCCGGTGAGGACGGTCTTGCCTGACGGCTCGGTAATGCGGACGTTGATGTTCGCGGAGGCGCCGAACGCAATCGCCAGCGAAACTGATCCGCCACCCGACACGGTCGTATAGCTGGTTCCACCATTCGTGGAGACTTCGACAGTGAAGCCGGCGGGCACCGTGGGCGCGTCGATCGTGTAAGTGTCGCTGGTGTTGCCCGTGTTCTGAATCGTGTTGACGTAAACAAGCTGGCCCGACGCAGTGGTCACGCCGCCTGGCGCCACGCCCGCGATGCCGGTGTTGACGGCCTTGTTTGTGTAGTCGTCGTTATTGTCGGTGGGACCAACCGCCGCGGGTGCACCGCTTGGTCCAATTAAAACCGAACCCGCTTGGGACAGCGTTGTGCGTTGAATGACGCCGTGGCCGGCTCCGGCAACGTATCCCTCGTCAAAGTTGGCATTGCTGTCGCCATTGTTTGCCGTAGTGTCGCCTGACTGATCGGTAATGGTCGCTGCGAGACTGTTCTTACCGAACACATCGCCGATCTCGTCAATCGGAACCGAAGCATCGATGCCCGTGTTCACAGTCACGATCATGTTGATAGCCGAGCTTGTTGCCCCAGCGGCGAACGGCGCGGCGATGGGGAAAGCAATACGGGTCGTGAGTGAAAGCGGCGCTGGCGCCGTGGTGCTCCACGTCGCTGACAGCGGCGCCGTCGTAAGCGGACTGGTCGTGTAGAGCGTGTTGGCCGGGAACACTTGGCCCGCCTTCAAGACTGTTCTCGCGGGAATCGGCGCGATGATGTAAACCGCTGGAAGTCCGTTGAGCGTGACGCCAGTGGCTGCCTGCGTTCCGTTGTTCGCAACCTGCCAGGTGTAGGTTATATCCGAACCGAGACTGACAGGCCCGGCTGGCGCCGTTAGCGTCAACTGCAACAGCGCGTCGTTGGCGACTGTGGCTGTAATATCGCCGCGAGCTTCGCGCAGTCCATTTACCGAAGAACCAGAAACAGTTCGAACTTCGTTAGCTGAAGTATTCGCGGCCTGATTGTCGAAAGAAGGACTTCCCGTTGACGCGTCACCCAGCAGAATCTGGACGGTTTGACCGGCAGTCGCGCCCGCGTTCACGCTGGCTTCGACCAGGACGTGAATCGTTCCGTTCTGCGCGATGTTCGCCGAGATCACGTCGGTGCCGTTGGTCTTGATGTCGGTGTCGCCGGCGTTGATGGTGCCGCTGTTATCGACATCGATGACGGCTTGCGTGATTGCGCCGGGGCCGACAACTCGCACGCTGGCGCCACTCGCCAGAAAGCGAACCTGGTCGGTGAAGTTTCCGGTGTTAGTCACGGTGAAGTTGTACAGCACGGCAGTTTGTCCGGCTACGACTGTCGGATTGCTGCCGGCATCTGGCGTAATCGCCAGGCCGGAAACGTTCGAAACAGTTACCGTCACGGTGTTCGAAACCGTCGAATAACTGTTCGTGCCGTCCGAATAAGTCGCGCTGGCCTGGTTCGAGATGGTAGTGCCGCCGGGCGTCTGGGCCACGGTGTGGGCGGAAAGCGCACAGGCAATTGCCACGGCGACGAGCACGCGCATAATCGCGGTCGTACTCACAAATGTTTTTCTGTTCTTCATAATGGCCTCTTAAGAATTTGGGGGCAGGGGTGGGTTCAGAGTTCAACCTTCAGGTTGTTTTCCGAAGGCGCAAGCTAAAGCTTGTACTCTGAACTCAGGCAGCGTTACTTCACGCGCACTTTGTAGGAAGCAGCGAGCTTGCCGCCTTGCGCCAGCGGGTCGGCCCACTCGTAGCGGATTTCCGTGTACATCGAGAAGGGCGCGGGCACGCGCTTGACTGCGCCGTCGGCCTGCTTCACTTCGATCATGGGCTGGGCCGAATACGACTTGCCGCCATCGATGCTGTAAGAAGTTTTCGCGCCATCGGCTTTCGCGCTGTCGGCGACGAACGTCGTGCCGGCGGGAATGTGGCCGACAGTTTTGTATTCGATCGCGGCGGCGTTGCCGGCGTTTTCAGACGTAATGGTCCAATCCAGGATTTCGCCCGGATTCACAACCGTCGTCTTCTCCAGCAACACGGCGCTCGAATTGCGCTCGACCGCGCCCGCGAGTTGGATCTTCACTTCGGGCCGGGCCGCTGCGGCGAGCATGAAATGCTTCTGCGCAAAACCCGCTACGCCAAAGACCAGCAGGGTCAGCGCGGCGACAAACAGCACTCCAATTCTTTTCTTCGACTTCAACATGTTTTTCTCCTTAGAGATGATGGCAAGGGTGAAGCACAGTTCGCGGCGCCTTCGGTGAAATGCTACCTCGCGAATACTTCCCTTGCCTTGTTCGTAGGAATTCTCGACTGGTGGGACAAACAGCCGCGGCATTTCTTTACAAGCGCTGTGCCACGCGGGGCGATCTGCCCCTCCGCTGTAACTAAGGCAAGTAAAGTCGTGGTTTTTGATGGAAGGAATCGTTTTGGACAACTGCGGAAAAGCGCCCCGCGAGTGACAAACGCGCTGACGTTTTGTCAGTTGACTGACATTTTGTCAGGCTTCGGTGGCCAAACCGACGGAGTGTGTTTGAGTTTCGTATTCGCGCAGTTTGCGATACAGCGTCCGTGAAGAGATGCCCAGAATTGCGGCGGCGCGTTCGCGATTTCCGTCGCTCTCGTTGAGCACCCGCAGGATGTGTTCGCGTTCCAGCTGTTCCAGAGTTACTGTCGCGGCTTGAGGAGCAGGCGCCGCCGCGTGCGCAGCATGACTGACAACTACGCCAACGGTTCCGGAACTGAGGGAAGGGATCTGATTTGCTTCGATTATATCGCTCAGAGAGATCGCCGCCTCACGCTCCAGGCAGTTGCGCAGCTCGCGTACGTTGCCCGGCCAGCCATAAGCTTGCAGGCGTTCACGGGCTGCGCCTGATAGATCAAGTCCGGGCCGATTGAAACGCTGGCGATAGACACCAAGGAAATGGTCGATCATCCCAGAGATGTCTTCGGGCCGTTGGCGCAACGGCGGGACGTGCAGCGCAACGACGTTCAGCCGATAGTAAAGGTCGGCGCGAAAGTGCTTCCGCTCGACTTCATCAGCGAGATTACGATTTGTCGCCGCGATTATGCGCACGTCGGCGCTCTGATCGCGCGTCGAACCGACGCGGCGAAAGCGGCCCTGCTCGAGAAAGTGCAAGAGCTTTACCTGCATCGGCAGCGGCAGGTCACCAATTTCATCGAGGAATAGCGTCGAGCCATCGGCGGCCTCGAGTAATCCGCGCCGCAACGCGCTGGCGCCGGTGAAAGCGCCACGTTCGTGGCCAAAAAACTCAGATTCAAAAAGCGTCTCAGGAAACGCACCGCAGTTGACCGTAATGATTGGCGTGCGGTGGCGCGCGCTCTTCGAATGAATCAATCGCGCCAGCACGTCTTTGCCGGTGCCCGATTCGCCGGTAATCAAAATCGTCGAATCGGTGCGCGCAGCATTCTCAGCCTGCACGACTAAGGCGGCCATCGCGGCGTTCTCATGAAAGATGGGTGCGACCTCATCAGCACCTACCGCCGGCCGCGCGACTGAGCGGAGCGAGGCGTTCTGCTTGACGAGGCGGCGCTTTTCGTCGGCCTTCCGAATCACGGCTTCCATCTCGTCGAGCGTGGCTGGCTTGGTCAGATAATCGTAAGCGCCATGGCGCATTGCCTCGATGCCGGCGGACAGCGAAGTATCCGCGGTGAGCATGATTACTTCCGGCGGGTCTTCCAACTTGCGGATTTCGCGCAGCGCATCGAGACCGGAAAGACCGGGCATCATGATGTCGAGCAACACGACGTCATAGTCAGTGTCTCGTAAGATGTCGAGGGCCTGCTGCCCACTCGCCGCCGGCGCAGCGTCAAAATCTCCCTTCGCAAGCTGTTCCGTCACCAGCTTGCGCAAGAGATGGTCGTCGTCAACGACCAGAATTCGAATCTTACGGTTCATACGATTTCAAGGAAAAAGATAAAAGTAAAAAGGCAAAAGTTAGAACGGCTGCCATCGTAATTGAAGCTTTGCAAATCGGAAACTCCTAATCCCCATTTTTTGCTTTTTACCTTTTTACTTTTGCCTTATCCATCCGGCGCCTTGCGCGGAATCCACAGCCGGAAACGGCTGCCGGCGCCTTCCTTCGATTCGACGTTAAGCGCGCCACCCAGCGATTCGGCCAGCGTCAAAGAGATGGCCAGACCGAGCCCGTAACCCTTACCCGGACCTTTGGTGCTGAAGAACGGATCGAAAACTTTCGCAACCAAATCCGCCGGGATCCCGTGTCCTGCGTCCGCCACTTCGACGGCCACGCGATCGCCGTCCCGGAGGGTGGAAACGCTGATCCGGCCGCCACTCTCGCCCAGTGCGTCGATGGCGTTGCTCAAAAGATTATCGAGTATCTGGCGCACCATCGCCGCATCGGTCGCCACCTCACTGGCTTTTTCGTCGAGGTTGATTTCGAATTCTATCACCGACGTGCCGGCTCTTTGCAGCGCGACCTTCGCGCACTGCGCGGCAATCGCGTTGAGGTCGCACATTACTCTGTTGGCCTGCCGCTGGCGAGTCAGATCCAAAAGGCCACGGGTGATCTCTTTGCAACGCAGCGCCTGGCGCACAATCTCTTCCAGGTAATACGACCATTGATGGCTGTCAGCCAGCGCCTGTGTCTCGCCACTCTTGCGCATGTCGCGCATGGTCGCTTCGGCGCAGGTGGTGATCGCCGCCAGCGGATTATTGATCTCGTGTGCGACGCCGGCGGCCAGCTCGCCGACGCTCGCCAGCCGTCGTGATCGCGAGAGTTGCTCCTTTATTTCCAGGAATCGGGTCACATCAGTCCAGGTGACCACGCTCACGGAGTCGCCTTCGCGCAGTGGCAAGGGAAAGATCGACACCAGATAACGACGTCCGCCTTCGGCTTCCACTTCAAAAACGGATAGTGCGCCGCGGTCTTCGGCCAGGTAGTAAGCAGCCGCGCGTTTGCCAAACAAGCGCGCGAAGACTTCGCTGAACGAGAGGCCAACCACTTCAGTTGGCTGCATCTCCAGCATTTCGGCGGCGCGCGCGTTACAGCGAACAATCTGCATCTGGTAGTCATGGACCAAAATGCCTTCGCCGATGGCGTCGAAAGTCTGCTCCCAAATCTTCTCGGTCGCGCGCACTGTTTTCAACAAACTCGCGTTATCAAGGGCCAGCGCAGCCATCGCTGCCAGGTTCTCGAGCAGTTGTTTGTCTTCGTCAGTGAAATGATGAGGCGAACGATAGGCAGCAATCAGGGCTCCCAGCATTTTGCCACGCGCCTTGAGCGGCGTGAACGCGAGATCCCGGACGCCTTCGGCTGCATGTACGGCAAAGTCCTTGGCCGGAAATTCGTCTCGCACGCCGATGCCTTCGACAACCGACGTAGCATTCGCTGCGATTGAGCGCCGAGCTACCTCGTTGGTAATTGGCTGTATTAGCGGATGCGCGTCGTCAATGACGTGCGCTCTGAGTCCGCTGGCAACTCTCCACGTGATGGTGTTCTCAGCAAGTGAAAAGCTGACGATACTGGCCACGTCGGCACGCATAATGTGCCGCACTAGTTCGACGATGGGTTGCAGCGTGGATGCGCTTTCGGGTTGGGGCCTAGCAGGGGTTGCTTCAGCAGGTACGGCCATCAGCTCGGATCTTTTTTTTGCGACGCGACTTCAAACCGCCCAGTTGTCGGCCTACGCATCCTTCTACGCGCAAATACGCCGTGGGTCAAGCCGCGACGGGAGCCGCGACGGGAGTATTTGTGGTAAGTTCAAATCCGCGATGGGCCAGGCTCAAGTGAAAATTACAACGCGCGGCGCAAAGCGGATTCGCAACGGTCACCTGTGGGTCTATCGCAGCGACGTGCGCGAAGCGGACGACGCAGCAGCCGGACAGATTGTGCGAGTGTTGGACGAGGCGGAAAACGCTGTCGGCCAGGCGTTCTACAGCGACCGGTCTGAGATCGCTCTGCGGTTTCTGACTACGCATGAAGAAGCGATCGATCGCGAATGGTGGCGCGCGCGTCTGCGCCAGTGTGCTGAAAGACGCGCGACCATATCCCGCGAAACGAATGCCTACCGTTTGGTCTATTCCGAAGGCGATCTGTTGCCATCGCTGATTGTTGACCTGTATGACAACGTATTGGTTCTACAGACGCTTTCACAGGGAACGGAGCAGTTGAAAAGTACGCTGGCCGAATTATTAGTCGAAGAATTCAAGCCGTGGACGATCGTCGAACGCAACGATGCGCGCGTGCGCGAGCTGGAAGGACTCGACCGCCGCACGGGAGTGCTTTACCAGCGCGTTACAGAACCGGAAGCGGTAGCGACCGGATCGTACCAGTCAAGTCGCGCTTATGATCCGGTCGCTACCGACGTTGTGTCAGAACCCGGAGCGGTAGCGACGGGATCATACCAGTCAAGTCGCGCTTATGATCCGGTCGCTACCGACGTTGTGTCAGAACCCGGAGCGGTAGCGACGGGATCATACCAGTCAAGTCGCGCCTATGATCCGGTCGCTACCGCTCCCGGTTCTGAAACAGCGCTCGATCAAATCGAAATCAATCAGCACGGTGTTCGCTTCCTGGTGTCTCCACTTGGCGGCCAAAAGACCGGGGCATTTCTGGATCAGCGTGAGAATTATCTGGCTGCGCGTCGCGTCGCGCACGGTCGTGCGCTGGATTGTTTCACTTTCAACGGAGGCTTTGCGCTGCACGTCGCTTCGTCGTGTGAAAGCGTGCTCGGCATCGACATCTCCGCCGATGCAATCACTGCCGCCGGGCGCAATGCCGTCAGAAATAGCGCCAGCAATGTCGAGTTTCGGGTCGCCAACGTGTTCGACGCCATGCGGGAATTCGAAGCGAATGGTGAGCGGTTTGACACGATCGTTCTCGATCCGCCGGCGTTTGCGAAGAACCGTGCGAGTCTGGCTTCAGCCGCGCGCGGCTATAAAGAGATCAACCTGCGCGCCTTGAAGCTTTTGAATCCCGGCGGCGTGCTTGTCACCAGCACTTGTTCGTACCACGTCAGCGAAGAAATGTTTCTCGAAATCATTGCCGACGCGGCGTTGGACGCGCGCCGGCGTGTGCAACTGGTCGAAAAGCGCGGACAATCAAGCGACCATCCCGTGCTTCTCGGCGTGCCCGAAACGCATTACCTCAAGTGCGTCATCGCAGAGGTCGTTGGGTAGAGATAGCGCGCCGGCATCGCCTCCTACGACTTTCCTATCCAAAGTCATTGACAGGGAATTCTTTCCGTTGATAGGATGCACAACATGAAAACTATTGCGATAACTATTGACGAACCAACGCTCAAACGTATTGATCAACTCACGGCCAGGGATGCGATACCGTGGAAGAGCCGCTCCGAGGTAATTCGGCATGCAGTCCAGGAATTCGTGGCAAAACTGGAACGCGCGACCGAAGAAGAGCGAGAGCGCGAAATCTTTCGGCGACATGGCGCGCGTCTGAATCGCCAAGCTGCCGCCCTAATTAAGGAGCAGGCTAAGCCATGAGACGTGGGGAGATCTATCGCACAAAGGAGAAGGTACCCGAACGCGGACACAAGCCGGGATTTTACGTTGTCGTCTCGCGGAATTTTGTGGCTGAGAACGAAGATATCTCGACGGTGATTTGTGCTCCTGTTTACAGCGACGTATTGGGGCTCCGGAGCGAGATCGCAGTGGGCACGGAGGAGGGCTTACCACGAGAGAGCGCGGTGAGGTGCGATTTCTTGACGCTCATGTTCAAACGGAAACTGACTAACTTTGTTGGCACGCTACCGGGTGACAAATTGAAACAGCTAAATCACGCGCTCCAATACGCGCTCGAACTCAGAGATTGACTCTTCCGACTCAAAATACACAAATCAACTTGAATCGCAGTTACTGACGACTCCCTTCCGTCAAACAGCCGGCAATGCCGACCAAGATGTGTCTCGAAATGTTTCTCGATATCACCGCGGACGCGGCGCTGGACGCGCGCCGGCGCGTGCAGCTGGTCGAGAAGCGCGGACAATCAAGCGATCATCCGGTCCTGCTCGGCGTGCCTGAGACGCATTATTTGAAATGCGTGATTGCGCGGGTGGTTGAGCCAAACGAAAACCCAGGGTAGCCGCTGCAGCGGCAACCCTGGGCTGAGTTATCCAACCGCGTTGCGGTTGCTTACGGCTGCATCCCCGGATCGGCTTCGACCACAACCTTCGTCGTGTAGTCTTTACCGTTCACCGACAGCTTCACAGCGTAAGTTCCCGGTTCGATGACGGGGCCAACATTGAAGAAGGCACCGAAGCCGCCGCCGCCGCCTCCACCGCCGCCGCCGCCGCCAAATCCGGGCGGCAGATTGGCGGGACGCGGAGGTGGATCTCCGCGCAGGTTCCACTGCATGCGATTGAGGCCGGCTTCCTTCGTGCCCGCGATCGTGCGGATCACTTTCCCGGTGTAATCAGAGATCGTGATCTTCACGTCGCCTGAAGGCGCAGACTTCAAGTAGTAACTGATCGCCGTTCCCGGTTGCGGGTTATTGCCACGATAGAGTTTTGCTCCACCTGTGTAGCGGCTCAAGCGAACGTCATTGAACCACTGCGTGCCCGGGCGCACGTCGAACAGAAAAGCGTCCGCGTCCATGACCTTGGTTGTGAACTGCTGCAAAGCCGAAACGTCATCGAGGATGTAGATGCCGCGACCGTGCGTGCCGATGATCAGATCGTTGTCGCGGGGATGCACCAGAATGTCGTCCACCCGAATTCTCGGCATGCCCGACATGAACTCCTTCCACTCTTTACCACCATTGAGCGAAATGAAGAGTCCGAACTCGGTCCCGGCATAGAGCAGGTCCTTGTTACGAGGATCTTCGCGAATGACGTTGACGTTGCCTGTTGCCGGCAGATTGCCAACGACTGAAGTCCAGGTTGCGCCGTAGTCACGCGTAATGAACACGTAGGGCTTCAGATCGTCTGAGCGATGGCCATCAACCGCGAGGTAACACGTGCCGGCGTCGTAATGCGAGGGTTCGAGGCGCGAGATGTGATAGGTCTCGCCGATGCCGGGCACGTTCTTCGCCACGTTGGTCCACGTGGCGCCACTATCGCGACTGACCTGGACATTTCCATCGTCGGTTCCGACCCACAGGATGCCGGGAACAATGGGAGACTCCGCGACTGTGACGACGTAGCCATAGCTGGTGTAGCCGTCGTTCTTCGAAGCCATCGGATCTTTTCCCGACACGCCCATGATCGAGAGCGTGTTGCGATCGATGTGCTTCGTCAGATCGATTGTGGACGTCCACGTATCTCCGCGGTCCAGTGATTTGAAAAGCCGGTTGGCGCCCGCGTAAAGCAGACGAGGATTATGGGGCGAGATTACCAGCGGCGTGTTCCAGTAGAAGCGGTATTGATCATTCTCTGCCGGCGCGGGCACGACGTTTGAAGTGGCAAGATTTGCACCGCCGCCCCCAAAGCCACCGGCCGCCACGATGGCCGCGATTGCCGCCTGCGGATCAGTTGCCGCGGCATTTGCCGCCGGCGCGTCGCCTCCGCGACCTGCTCCGCCACCACCTCCGCCCCCCTGACCGCGTCCGCCGCCGCGGCGCAGCGCCACGCGCGGACGAATGCTTTGCGAGCGGCCAGTGCGCAGATCAATTCGGCTCATCGCGCCGTTCTGCGATTCAGAGTAAAGAATGTTCGGGTCAGTCGGATCGGCCTGAGAATAGAAACCATCGCCACCGCCGGTTCTGAACCAGTCGGCGTTGGTAATTCCCGGACCTCGCGTCTGGCTTGGCCCGCCCCAGGAGCCGTTGTCCTGGAGTCCGCCGTAGACGTAGTAAGGCTTGCGCATGTCAGCGGCCACGGCGTAGAACTGCGCCGCGGGAATCGTGTTGATGAATTCCCAGTTTGCGCCCTGATCGTAAGTCACATCCAGTCCGCCGTCGTTTCCAATCAGAATGTGATTGCCATTCTTGGGATCGATCCAGATCGCATGATGATCGCTGTGTGCAATCCCCGGTTGCAGCGAGGTGAATTTCTTGCCGCCATCCGTGGATCTGCTGAAGTTCAATCCGCCCACGAAAACATTTTCCGAACTGCTGGGGTCGACGCGAATCTGGCTGTAGTACATCGGGCGGTTATTCTCGTTGCTGACGATGTGCCACGTCTTGCCTTTGTCGTCTGAGCGCCAGACGCCGGGCTTTTTTGGATCGAGAGGAGTCGGAGTTGGCGAAGCCGCGGGACTCGCGGCCGGGGTGGCACTGGCAGAAGGCGAAGGACTCGGTGTCGCTCCCGGTTGTCCGCCGCCAACCGCCGGCTCGTCACCACCGGTGCCCGTGCTGGCGCCGACCTCCATCTGCGCATAAACCACATTCGGATTCGATCGCGAAACATCGATACCGATGCGGCCCAGCAATCCTTCCGGCAATCCGTTTCCCTGAAGCTTCGTCCACGTCTTGCCCGCGTCAGTGGTCTTCCAGATTCCCGAGCCGGGCCCGCCGCCATTGAATCCCCATGAAGTCCGGCGACGCTGATATGAAGCCGCGTACAGAGTCTTGCTGTCCGACGAATCCATCACGATGTCCGTAAAGCCGGTGTCTTCATCGATGAACTTAACGTTGTTCCACGTCTTGCCGCCGTCGGTTGTCTTGTAAACACCGCGCTCTTTGTTCGGACCAAACAAGTGGCCGAGCACCGCAACGTAAACCGTGTTTGGGTCTTTCGGATCGATTACGATGCGCGCGATGCTCTGCGAACTCTCGAGGCCCATCTTCGTAAAAATCTTACCGGCATCGGTTGATTTGTAAATGCCGTCGCCAAAGCTCGAACTCTGGCGATTATTTGCCTCGCCGGTCCCTACCCAAACGATGTCCGGATTAGAGGGAGCAATCGCGATATCGCCAATTGATCCTCGTGAGTACGTGTCGAAAATCGGTTGAAAAGTCGTGCCGTTGTTCGTGGTTTTCCAGACGCCACCGGTAGCAAAACCCACATAATAAATGTATGGATTGCTATCGACGCCAGCGATGTCGTCGATGCGTCCGCCCATACTCGCCGGGCCAATGCCCCGAAACACAAAACGCTTCAGCATCGGGTCTGCCGACCAGTTGATTGGCGTTGGCGTCGGGCTCGGAGAGGGTGCGGCTACCTGCGTCGGCCGCTGCGCCGCTGGAGAGGCCGCGGGTGTTTGCGAAGGCGTCGGATTCTGGGCGTGGACCGCCAGCGTGCCGAGGGCTAATGCGCAAACCGAAACCAACAGCCACTTCAAATCACGAATAGCACGAAACGTTTCTGTCATGGGTCACTTCCTTTCAGTTGAGTTATTGCAAAAGAAATCGCAGACGCGTGGACGCAACTTGATGTGACTGCTCCGAAGTTAGAAAGACGCACGAGCGACTGAACCGGTTACACCTGCTGTTCGAAAATAATGTGGACGATGGCCAAAACTTTTAGCTCATTAGGGCGTGTCTAGTCAACCGGACACTACGAAGACATCTTGTGTCCGCAAGCCCGACCGTGAGGGAGGGCATCTTTAATGACACGTGCCCTCCCTCACGGTCGGGCTTCTGACACTACGCAGACTATTTTTCGTTGACGCGCGCGAATTGCTTGACGTGCCAACTCCAGCGAGACTAGAATGCGTTCGACGTTACCAGCCGGTGCTCGCAACGCTCACTATCAGATGCTGCCGCGAACTCAACGCCAGAAAGAAGTCCTCGATTACATCACTCGCTTTCTCGCGAAGCATGGCTACGAACCCTCGTATGCGCAGATTGCGCGCAACTTCGGAGTCAGTTCCAAAGCAACGATCGCAAAACACATTTCGGCGTTGGAGAAGCGCGGCCTGATCAAACGCGAACACGAGCTTGGCCGTTTCACCCTCGCAGTGAAAGTTGAAGACGCACCGGCGAACGCGATTTGCGAAATCGCTTTGCTTGGTCGCATCGCTGCCGGCGCACCCATCGAAGCCGTCCGCGACGTCGAGATGATCTCGGTGCCGCGTTTTCTGCTCGGACGCGTGCGGCCTGACCGAGTCTATGCGCTGCGCGTGAAAGGCGACTCGATGATTGACGAGCACATCTGCGATGGCGACATCGCGCTGATCGAGAACCGCACCGAGGCGCGTGAGGGCGAGATTGTCGTGGCCCTAATTGATCACGCCCGCGCCACCCTCAAGCGCATGTTTCGTTTCGGCGACGAAGTAGAACTGCGGCCATCGAATTCGCAGTTGGAGCCCATCCGGGTGCACGCTTCGCGAGTCGAGATTCAGGGTATCTTTCGCGGCCTGCTGCGGCCCAGCGGCTGACCACCAACCGGCACAAAAAGCCAGCAAAATTGGGGGTTCTCGGGATTCTCGCGGGGACCAGCCGTCGCCCGACGGATCAGATTTTTCGTCTGCCCTTCCCGACCACTTTTTCGGTAGCTCCCTGCAGCTCAAACCGGCACTGATCAGGGCGTTTGTCTTCCCGCAAGCCGATGAAGACGGGGTGGCGCAAGTGTCCATCGGCCGTCCACTCTGAGAATTTCACTTCCGCAACCAGTTTTGGTTTCAACCATTGCACCGGCTCGTTGGTTTTCGGAGTATCAACAAACGGGCTCTGCTTCGTCCGGAGCGGCTGCATTAATTTGTAAATCTTTTCCAGCGTCCTCTGATTAAAGCCCCCGCCGACGTGCGCGACATAATGCAACTTGCGATCGCGATAGAGCCCGACGACCAGCGCACCGAAGTGTGAACGCGATCCGCGCGGCGACGTGTAGCCAGCCACCACCACTTCGGAACGCTCGACCGTTTTGACTTTGAGCCAATCAGAGCTGCGCCTTTGCACGTAATGACTGGCGGCGCGTTTAGCCATCATTCCTTCCAGGCGAAACTTTTCAATCTGCGCAAAGAAAGCTTCGCCCTCTCCGACGATGTGTTCAGAGAATTTTATGAAACTTGCCGGCCGCAGAATCCTTTCCAACGCTGCCTTCCGCTCCACAACCGAACACGACGTCAGATCGTCTCCGTCCACGTAAAGCAGATCGAAGACGAAGTAGACGATCTTTGCCTTGCCCAGGAGCGCTTCGATGTCGCCTTTCTTCTTGCGGCCAACCCGCGGCTGCAAGAGTTGAAAGCGCGGCATACCGTCCCGATCAAGCGCCACGATCTCGCCGTCGAGAATTGCTTCCCTCGCATCGACCTGACTGCCCACACCAACCAGCTCGGGATACTGATGCGTCATATCGAGTTGATTGCGCGAGACAAAACGCGCGCTGCCATTTTGAACAAAGCACACTGCGCGAAAGCCGTCCCACTTCGTTTCAAAAATCCATTCGGCGTTCGAAAACGGAGCGTCAACCGGCGTCGCCAGCATCGGGTGGATGACCACCGGCATCCGGGCCTTGCGAGCTTTGGAACAAAGGTGGGCCGAGGCAGCACTCGGATGCTTCGGAGGGGTCCGTGCCTTCGTTCGCGTGGCGGCTGGTTTCTTCCTGGTCATATCAATCTGGAGGTCAGGCCGATGAGGTCAGCTGCTTTTGCATTTGATCGCACACTCCTCTTAGTCTATGGGCGATTCATCATGGCCAGCAAGCGAACAGCAGCCGAGTCCCAGCGGCCCTTCAAGCCAACCAGGCAACAACTTATCGAGGCGGCCGGCAAGACCGTCCCCGATGTGATCGCTCCCGATTTACGGGTGCTTTTTTGCGGGATCAATCCCGGGCTCTATACGGCAGCGGTCGGTCATCACTTCGCGCGGCCGGGCAATCGTTTCTGGCCGGCGCTGCACGCATCGGGATTCACTGCGAGATTGCTGTCGCCGTTCGCAGAGCGTGAGCTGTTGGAGCTGGGCTTGGGCATCACGAACGTCGTGTCGCGCGTGACCGCGACTGCCGCCGAACTCACTCCAGAGGACTTCATCAAGGGCGGCCGCCTGCTTCGCAACAAAATCCGCCGCTTTCAGCCGCGGTTTCTTGCCGTGCTCGGCGTCGGCGCCTACCGCGCGGCGTTTGCGCGACCGAAAGCCGTCATCGGCGAACAGGAAGAACGCATTGCCGGCGCACGCGTCTGGGTCTTGCCAAACCCCAGCGGTCTGAACGCCAACTATCAGTTAAATGATCTCGTGAAGCTATTTGGAGAATTGCGCGACGCAGGTGAAAAGGATTTGCGGCCGACGACTTGTTAGACGGGACGAGGCGGCATGATCAGAGAACTCAAAACGGCAAGGCTCTGAGCTATTTGATGGGGATCATTCGGCCATAGACCTGAATGATTGAAGTCAGCACAAACAGTAGAACATAAACCGCAGCCGCCCTCGGCCATGACCGGAATAGCCTTGTTAACCTTAACAGAACCAAAGCCCCAAGAGCAGGGACCAGACTCATGAAAATGGCATAGCCCATACGATTCGATGGATTCCCACCAGCCAAAAGATATCGCGCCATGGTGAACAAAAAAGCCGTAGCCGCGCAGGCAAGGAGTGTCAAATACAGGGCCTTGTTTTTCATTTGATCTCCTCTCACGTGCACATTCCATCGCAAGCATATTGCCAGAGAGTTCCGCATCCGCTCGTGGTATTGCTACAAGTAGAACTACCACCGCAACGATTCCAGCACCAATCAGATGCGTGAGAACAGCCACAAGCGTTTTCCATGTCCATCAGTTCACCAACTCCTTGCCCAACAAATCGATTGAGGGTCCGCACATTGTACTTAATAGAGCTACGGCTCTCCACCAAGTTTGGACTCTTTGGCGAAACCACAGGTCCCGAGCTTGAAAGACTGTTAGGAAGTTCTGGATCGCCCAACGTGGCAAAGATTCTCGCTCCTTCTTCCTTAGAAAAACCGGCAAGGATGCGGTTCTCAAGTGACCGAAGTTCTTCCACCCTTGCTGCCCACGCGGGGTTGTCAGCGCGCACGTCAAATCCCTGAGGCGTAGCTAAAGACATACCCTCCAAAGTGATCTGCTTCTGTCCTTGGTTTAGTTCCGCGTGGTTGACAAGATAGAGAGCCAAGTGAGTTCTCCAAAGGTCGCTTCTATCCTTAGGCGAAGCCTTCCTAAACGCAGCTTTTCTTTTCCGCATCGGGAGAGCGGAGATATCCTTGTACTTCTGGAAAAGGTCATCCTGTGCTTGTCCACCGCCCACGTCGGCGAAGACTTCACCTACCTCTTTCATAGGGAATGCCCTAAGCGCGCGTTGTGTGAGCGACTGGAGAGATTCATCCACTTTCGTCTTGCGCAAGGGTCCGCTATCCGTCGTCGCAAAGAGGTCAGGGCTTGCTAGGGAGACAGCATCCAGAATTATCTGCTTCTGCTCTCCATTCAGCTCTGGACGCTTCACTAAATAGAGAGCCAGATGAACTTTCCAAAGGTTGCTCTGATCCGTCGCAGAAAAATCCTCGTAGAAGTCTCTCCCCTCCGGCACGGAGATCACAGAAATGTCATTGTATTTCTGCAAATGCTCACAGCCGGAATCAGCCTTAGCGACTTGTGCATGGTCAACAGTGGCTGATTCTTGCGGATGGGCGAATGCCATAACACCGACAAGACTGATGGACAACACGAGAAGCGATAGGCGTAAGTCTTTTTTTGACATGCTGAGGACTCTCCCTGACGTAATCGTAACGGCCCCTGCCGACGGGATTCAAAGAAACGCGCGCATACTATCCCCCCCCCGGTCGGATTGTCAACTACTTTTCTTGCAACCGCTGTCAAGTTACACGAAGAAAAGTATTTAAGAGGTCTCGCAATCTTGATCACCGAAGGTCTCTTGGATAGAGGCCTGGATAGAGGCCTGAGTTTGCAGTTCCACCTTGAAAACTTTTCATTCAAATCAAAGTTGAGAACAATAACGATCTTTGCGAACGGTTTGCGCGCTGCAAATCGTATGCTTAAATGTAATCTCCAAACAGTTTCATGATCGAACTCCTTTCCCAACTTAACGAACAGCAACGCGAAGCCGTCACTTCGGGCGACGGCCCGCTGCTGATTCTTGCGGGCGCAGGTTCCGGCAAGACGCGAGTGATTGCGTACCGCATTGCGTACCTCATCGCTGAGCGTGGAATCTGGCCGCGCAACATTGTCGCCGTCACTTTCACGAACAAAGCCGCCGAGGAGATGCGCAATCGCGTCAGCAAAATCCTCGAAGGAGTCGAGTTGGGCAGCGCACCTTTGATTTCTACTTTTCACAGCCTTTGTGTGCGCATTCTGCGGCGCGACATCGAAGCGCTGAAAGCCGGCTACACGCGCGCGTTTACGATTTATGACCAGGATGATTCAGTGCGGCTCGTCAAGAACTGTATTCGCGATCTCGGTTTGGATGAGCGTCAACTGACGCCGCGTTCGGTGCAGGCCGCGATCAGCTCTGCCAAGAATCGCGGCGAGGACGCCGAAGTTTTTGCCGCGCGGGCCCAGCACATCGACGAGCGCCGGGCTTCGATTGCCCGCGTGTTCCAACAATACGAAGAACGCCTCCAGCGAAACAATGCACTCGATTTTGATGACTTGCTGATTAAGACTGTGCGGCTGCTGCGCGATGTTCCGGAAGTGCGCGAGAGATACAACGAACGCTTCCGCTACATTCTGGTGGACGAATATCAGGACACGAACTCGCTCCAGTTTGGTTTGATTCGCTTACTGACAGAGCAGCAACAGAATATCTGCGTCGTCGGCGACCCAGATCAGTCGATTTACCGCTGGCGGGGCGCGGACATCAAGAACATTCTCAAGTTTGAAGAGCATTTTCCTAGCGCGAAAGTTATCCGCCTCGAAGAGAACTATCGCTCAACGCAGAACATTCTCGATGTCGCCAGTGGCGTTATCAGGCACAACCTCGAGCGCAAAGAGAAGGCCCTGTGGACGCAAAACCCGAGCGGTGAGCTAATCCGGTATTACCAGGCAATTGATGCTGAATCTGAAGCGCGTTTTGTAGTCGGCAAGATCCAAGGGCATCTAGCCGCCGACCGGAACATTCGCGCGGCGGTCCTGTATCGAACTAACTCGCAATCACGCGTGTTTGAAGAAGCCATGCGGCGCGCGAGTCTTTCATACAACATAGTCGGCGGCTTTTCGTTTTACGAGCGCATGGAGGTGCGCGACGTTATCGCTTATCTCAAACTGGCGCTGAACCCTGACGATTCGATCGCCCTGCAGCGCGTCATCAACACCCCCACGCGCGGCATTGGCAAGCAGACGCTCGACGAGATTGAAGCCCGCGCGCGTGAACTCGGCAGTTCATACTGGGAAGCGATCTCAGACCTGGTGCAAAACGAGCAGCGACTTTCTCCGCGGGCGATCGCCGCGCTGACGAACTTCCAAAGGATCGTGAATGGATTGGCCGCGAAAGTTTCAAAGGTGAGCGGCGATCCGGGGGCAGACGAGGATATCGAGTCGACGGCTCCGGTTTCCGACCTGGTCAAAGCCACGATTATGGACAGCGGCTACGAAAACGCTCTGAAGGCTGAGAACAACGACGAAGCCGAAGCCCGTTTGGAAAACCTGCAAGAGCTGGTTAACGCCGCCGTTGACTATGACGACGAAGAGGGGCCGCAGGGCCTGCGTGATTTCATCGATCACTCAGCCCTGGTTTCAGACACTGATCAGTACAAAGGCGACGTGCCGGTAACGTTGATGACCGCGCACTCGGCCAAGGGACTTGAGTTTCCGGTGGTCTTCATTGTCGGTCTCGAGGACGGCCTGTTTCCGCATTCGCGATCGCTGGCCGACGCGTCGGACATCGAAGAAGAGCGACGGCTTTGTTACGTGGCGATGACGCGCGCCGAGAAGTACCTGTACGTCACTCATGCGGTAAAACGCCGCGTCTATGGCGAAGAGTTGGCGTCAGAGCCTTCGCAGTTCCTCAACGAAATGCCGTTGGAATTGATCGAGGACATCTCGCGGGGAAGATCCTGGCTGTCATTCGCGCGGGGCTCAAAGGCGCGGGAGCAGGCGGCGGGATCCCTTGCCTACGAATACGAAGCGTCGGAAGCTGAGTACGTCGAGACTCCTTCCCACTCCGGGTCGACCAGTAGAGTAAGCGCGAAACGGCCCGGCAAGACCTACCCCGGCAAGACGTACGACAGCGTCGAGTCCATTGAGGAATTCTTTAGCAAGCGCGCGGCGCGAATGGGCGGGGGAGGTAGCCCGACCCGGGGTTCCCGGACCGGCAGCCCGGCTGGGGCGGAGGCGGTGAGGCAGCGCTCGCGACCCGAAAACCAGAGTTCGCACTCCGGCCTTAATGCGGACCAGGATGTCCGCGCTCCCGTCGCCGAGGATTTCGTTCCTGGCTCCTACGTCCGACATGCCAAATATGGCCGGGGACTGGTCCTCCACCGCGAGGGGACAGGGCCGGCCACCAAGCTCACGGTCAGCTTTCCCGGCTACGGCCAAAAGAAGCTCGTCGAGAAGTATGCCGGGCTGCAAAAAGACGGGTAGGCTGGTAGGCTGGACTGAATAGCGGTTTTTACTGACAAATTCGCAGAAAGCCTGCAAGTTACCCCGGCCGAACTTCACTTTTGGCCAAGCTTACGGCTGGACAGGTCCAATCTCGTGTGGTAGCCTTTTTTTGCGTTAAGTTAAAGCGGACCTTTTAAGGTTCGCTTTCTTTTTTGGTCTTTTCAGCACGCGCCGCACTAAGGATTTAGCCCTAGCTTCGGCTGACCGCCTTCAGTCTCCTAGAGTCGAAGGTCGAGTCAAGGCAAGAACGACTCGCGCATAGCGCCGCTGAAAGGTTCTCTGTAAACCATCGGACAGGAGAAACCGAGTTTTGATGAAATCGACTTTTTTTGGAAGTGCTTTAGGTCTGCTTCTCGCTCTTTCCGTTATTTCCTACTCAAAGACCTTTATCCAGCAGCAAGCTCCCAAGCCCCCGCAGATTCAGCAGCCAACTGTTTTGGAAGTTGCCGGGCAAGTACCCGAAGTGGTGCGACCAGCCCAGCCTACTGAGGGTCCAGTGGAGATGAGCCCTTCGGTGGGTACTCGGACTGACGCAACTGCTCCGACCGCGTCTAACGCCAACCTGCCGGCGACGGCCGCAGACTCGGGTCTGGCGTCCCAGACCTACACCGCCACGGCTTACAGCCTGCGCGGCCGAACGGCCAGCGGAAAGCCCGTGAGCAGAGGCCTGATCGCTGCCGACCCGTCAGTTCTGCCCCTGGGCACCAGGGTTCGCGTCGAGGCGGGCTCATGGAGCGGAGAATATTTGGTTGCGGACACCGGCGGCGCAGTTAAAGGACGCCGGATTGATATCTGGACACCGACGACTCGGGAAGCTCTCCAGTTTGGAAGGCGACCCGTGAAACTGACAGTACTCGAACTCGGCGGAAAGCGCGGACAGCCCGCGTTGGTTCGTCCTCGACGAGTGAATGACCCGGTACCGACGACGGCACCAGCAGCTCAAAACGCAGCCAAGCAAGACAAATAATTCAAGAGAACTAATCGGCTTTGAGATTCGAATAAGGGCGGGAGTTAGGTGATACCTACTCCCGCTTTTCGTTTTTGTTGGTTCAGCAGTTAAGATGCTTTCCGATGTCCAACGAGAGCGATTCTCCATATGGAACAGCGGCTTCCCTGGTCGAAGTCTGGCGCGGCCCAATCGTCGAATCGCGGCATCGTGGGCATATTGCTGCGGTGACCGGCGCGGGGAAAATGGCTGCCGCGCTGGGCGCACCTGATACCGTCACCTTCGTGCGATCGTCAGGCAAGCCTTTTCAGGCGCTTCCGCTATTAGTTTCAGGCGCGGCGGATCGTTTCGGATTCACCGTTTCTGAGATAGCGATTGCTTGCGGGTCGCACAGCGGCGAGCCGGTCCACGTCGAAACAGTTCGCGCGATGCTCGGGAAAATCGGGGTCGACGAGAGCGCGCTGAAGTGTGGAGTTCACGAACCTTTCAGCGCCGAAGTCGCGCGCGAGCTGGCCCGAAATCAACGGCCACCGAACGTTCTGCAAAATAATTGTTCCGGCAAGCATGCGGGCATGATCGGTCTGGCGCGGCACGTCGGCGCGCCGACCGAAGACTACGATCAATGGACGAACCCAGTCCAGCAAATGATCGGTCGCGCGGTGTCGGAATTCTCGGACGTGCCGCTCGACAGGATTGCCATCGGCACCGACGGCTGCGGTGTTCCGGTCTTCGGAATTTCAGTGCGCGCCATGGCGCTCATGTACGCCCGGCTGGTCTCGCCGCCCGCTGACTTTGACGAGCACACGCGCGACGCCGCTAAACGTATCGTCCGCGCGATGATTTCCTTTCCGGAAATGATCGGCGGCACGAAATCCCGTCTGGACACGGAACTGATCAAAGCCGGCCACGGTCGCCTGATCTCAAAGATTGGCGCCGAAGGCGTCTACACCATTGGCGTTCTGCCGTGCGACGATTGGCCGAGCGGGCTCGGCCTCGCGCTTAAAATTGAAGATGGCGACGACCATCGGGCGCGCCCGCCAGCGGTGATCGAAGCCTTGCGACAACTGGGCGTGCTTACCAGACAGGAATTGATCGCCCTTGCCGACTACGCGCCAACCGCCATTTCAAACCGTCGCGGCGAACGCGTGGGCGAAGCGCGGGCGGCCTTTACACTGGAAATAAATCGCGAGTGAGGCCGAACTTTTTTGGGAATCTAGATTGGCCGAATCAAACTCTACCGGAAATGACGCGATCGCCGGCGAAATGCCACGCGAACCCGTTCTGCGCCGCGACCAACACGGCGCACCGGATTACGATTCAGTGCCGGACGTAATCGAGTGGTTCCTCAATTACGACCAGCGAGTCGCCACGGTCAAACACCCAAAAGTCGAAGAGCTTTTCCAGTGGAAGCAGGATCAAAGCCGTCTGGCTGGCGAAAATGTTTTCATCTTCAATTGCGCCGAAGATCGGCTGGCTATCGGCATCATTCAGGCCGTGGCCCACAATCCGACTGAGCGCGAGCTGCACGCGTGGATTGCTCAGTTAATAAACGCGCTCGAAACGGCATCGAAAGCTACCGAAGATGTCACCTCCGCTTATCAACTGGAGTTGACTGCGGCAACCTCAGTCGTTGCCGAGTCCGCCAAAATACCTGCCGCAACTGCGCAAACCGATTTTCTCATTAACTGCTGGCTGGAAGCGCTCTGCACCGCCGAGGTTCGCGTGCTGGGTTGGTTGTATCAGGAGCTTTACCGCCGACCGTTTCACCCTCAGAATTTCTAGGACGTGTTTTCGCTTGTCACCTTTCAATCGCTGTTCGACGCGTGCCTAACCATGTTTGTTGGGACCTTGAAGCAAGCGGCCGGCATCGCTTCCCTCGGCTACTTCGTCGAGGTTAAGCCGAACCATGCCACCGGCGTCTGAATATGCTTCACCTTGCCGCTGGCGCGCGCGCCGGCGCCGACGAAACAGCAACGCACCGAACAATCCGCCCGCGCCTAAGCACAAGAGCACTGACAGGCCGGAACCTTCGAGCACTGCGACCACTACTCCGCCTGTTCTTTGAAGGACGTATCTTTGGACTCGCTCGTACAGATGAGGATCGTCGCCCAGCCATTGAACGACTTGCTCGTACTTAACCTGGTCGATTAACTCGTTAGCGGTCTTTTCATCCGGCGCGTCGAAAACAAATACCGAATAGTTGCCGACGCGGCGGTACGCCGTCGGAACTGCTTGGCCCTGACTCTTCAATTCCTGAATCTTTGCGACGATGCGCCGATCATTGTCGCTGGCGAACTGCGGCGTGGTGAACTCAACAATGACCAGTTGCGATTGGCCGTAGGTTGCGGTGACGGCTTCGGTGCCGCCGTCGAAGTTGAGTGCGTCGAAGACTGGTTGCGCTCCCGCAACCTCCTTCAAAGAGCCAACGCTTACCGCATACAACGCTTGAGAGTAAGTCTTTTCCCAATCCGGAAGGTGCTTAATCAGGACCGGAATGTCGCCATCACCCTTGTCGATTGGATCGGCAAGCAGTTTCGCCAACGATTCCATTTCTTTGAGGCCGTATGTTTCTTTGCCTGTTCCCGTAATATGTACATATGTCGAGCCCTTAACGAAACTCACGCCACCAAAATCAAACGTGTTGGCGACCAAGCTTGCCGTTCCAATAGCGTTTGTCTGAATCCCAAGCGGAGGCTTGGCGCGCAGTTCTTCCCGCATGCCGGACTCGCCCCTAAGTTGCAAATTGAGATATGCAGTTTGAAGCGCATAAGCGGCTGAGTCCGAACTAGCCACTACCACACGCACAATGAAACGGTCCGCGGTTCTTAGCTGGTAAACCCGGTATGCCGCCGAGACCGCCTTGTAGTCTTCGAACTTGGCGAGTCCGAAAACAAAACCCGGGTACGGCTTCGCCGGTGTTTCGGCATGAAAATCGCCAAGCTGATTTGGTAAGAGCTTCGCAGCTTCGGTGAGAGGAGGAGAGGTTTCAGTTACGCCAAAAGCCGCCGCATATGAGAATGCGGCAAGGACAACAATCAAGACCCATTTTCCTGTTATCAACCGGCGCACAACTCTCCGTTCGTTCAACAGCAAAGGGTTAGAACCTCTCGAAAATAGAATGTTCCCGAAAAGGTGAGTCTAATGCCAGTTCCTCAGCTCGCGCAAAAGCAGGTCGGCGTAATGGCGCGGATCGTTGATATTGTGGATGACGGTTGTGCCGCCAACTTCGCTGGCGTTGTCGACCACGAGATCGCCGAGGCGCAGGATTCGCTGCGGAATCGATGCTGAAACGGTGACGTCCTGGATTTTGGCCAGCGGAATGTTGCGGGTGGTGCGCGCGATCAGGCCGTAATCGATCTCGACCTTTGAATCAGTTAGCGTATAGCGAACCATGTTGCGCTTCAGATGATAGTAGGCCGGAATCAGCAGCAGACCGAGCGCTACCGGCAGAGAGAAATACCACGGAATATTCACAAAATTGATCATCGCCAGCAGAACTGTCAGCAGCACTGCGCCCAGCACCGCCGCGGCGTAGCCGATCTTGATGAAGAGCAAGGTCGGGCGCACGGTGAAGATGACGTGTTCCACATCATTGTCGTGATCGTACGGCGCAGGAATAGATGTCTGGGGCCGCGCGATTCTGGTCTCTTCAGAATCGCGCGACGCGCCGCATTGATCGCAGAAGCGGCTGTTCGGGTTGAGCGTGGCGCCACAACTAGCACATTGCATGACTTTCTAACCTCTCTTCGTCTATACGCTGCCTCTAAGGCTCTCGATCCATTTATCTTTCTAGCCCATGATACATAAAGACTGCGCGCCTCCAAACAGAAAACGAGGCGAACCGTCACCTGGACGCTTCGCCTCGCTTCGAAGAATTAGACTAAAGCCGTTACTGGCTCATTAACTGCAGGCTTCCATCAGGCAATCGCACGGTCGAAACGGTGCGCTCATAGACAGTCAAAGGCGCTGATTGTTTGTCTTGCATTCGTGCAACGCGTGGCGCGTACAGCGCGGCATTCGGATCGCGCAGCACAGCGTAGCGCCGCGAAATTCGACGAACGTATTCCTGAGTTTCAGAATACGGCGGGACGTGCCAACCGTATTTTTCGACCGCGCCTTCGCCGGCATTGTAACCGGCCAGGACCAGGTTGATGTCTCCATCAAAGCGATCAAGCAGGAACCTGATATAACGCGCGCCGCCTTCGATGTTCTGTTTGGGATCGAAGATGTTGGTGACGCCATAACGCATCGCGGTGAAAGGCATCAACTGCATCAGTCCGCGCGCGCCCTTTGGCGAAATGGCGTGCGACTTGAAACTGGACTCCTGATGCATGATTGAATAAAGCAAGAGCGGGTCGACTCCGTTGTTTGTGGCAGAGTTGATCACGTACTGATCCACTTGCGCGTTCCCGGTCGTATAGCCGCGCAGCGCCGAACTGTTGTTGATGGAAGCGCTGGCCAACGAATCGTAGACCGACGCCGTCGGTGCAACTAGCGAAAGCGGATTGTCCGCTCGTGCTGAGTTGGTCTGGCCGGCGTTGTTGGCATCAACGTTCATGATTGACAGGTTGGTCTTCGGTGCGCGCCGAGTCGAGGCTTTGCGAGCCTTGGCTGGTTCGACGCGTATCCGCACGCCGTTCGCAGTGTCAAAGTTGTCGAACGAATAGCCGGAGCCCTGCGCAAAAACCGGCGCGCAACCAAAGAATATCAGGAGAGCAATGCGGGGGAATCTTGTCATTATCAGTTCTCAGGATGGCAACGGACAGGCGGGGCCTACTCGGGTGTCTTGTGATGCGCTCCAAACGAGCCAGCAACGATAGTATCAAACGGTTTAAGAATTGCCAACCATTTTGGCACTTGGGTGGAAAAGGCTGAATACTTGCAAGATTTTACTCAAAACCCGCTTAACCTCAGCGGCTCTATCAGGTACCTTAGACCGCATCGATGGTGCTTGACAGCGACAGTATGATGACGGCGCGGCTTGGAAATTTATGCGGCTTTATTATCTCGCGTACTGAGCACGCCTCCCAGAATCGTAAGGAGAACAAATGAAGAAACTCCCTTTGGTCGCACTCTCGCTGCTGGTGGCAATTTCATTTGCCGGGGCAGCGCAGAACCAGAATGCCAACGCAAATGCGAACACAAACTCGAATGGCGCGACAAACGCTAACAAGTCCACTAACGTGAATCGCAGTCCTATCTTTCGCGCCACGGCCGATCAGATTAAGCAAGCGCAGGCTATTCTCAAGCAGCGTGGTTTCTACAATGGCGAGCAGATTGGAAAGCTCGATACAGACACTCGGGCAGGCTTAAGAAAATATCAACAGGCAGAAGGCCTGAAGGTAACGGGCACGCTGAACAAGCTGACGCTGGCGAAGATGGGGATCACTCTCACTGAAAAGCAGAAAGCGATGTAGCTGGCCGATCGGCTAGCCCTCGATTTGGTCGAGCAAGGATTGCAACTCTGTCGGGAGAGGCGCGGTGAAGCGCAATTGCTCCGCCGTCCGCGGGTGGCGAAAGCCCAGCTGTTGCGCATGAAGAAACTGACGTCCCAACTTTGCAATCCGCGAGCGAATCACTGGATTGATTACCGTCTTGTCGCGGCCGGCGCCATAAACTTCGTCCCCGACCACCGGATGTTTCAGCCAAGCCAGATGCACGCGAATCTGATGAGTGCGTCCTGTCTTCAACTCGACGTCAAGCAGTGTGAACCGTTCAAAGCGCTGCCGAACTTTATAAATCGAGAGTGAAGGACGCCCGCCGCGCACCACAGCCATGCGCGTGCGATTGCGCGGGTCGCGCGCGATCGGCTGATCGATTTCGCCACCTTCCTTTTCAACCTGGCCATGCACCAGCGCGACATACGACTTGAACACTTCGCGATCTCGAAACTGATCGGCGAGATGTTCGTGCGCTGTTTCGGTCTTCGCCACGACGAGCAGGCCCGACGTTCCTTTGTCCAGGCGATGCACAATTCCCGGCCGCGCCGCGCCGCCGGTGGTCGACAGTCGCTGAAAGTGAAAAGCGAGCGCGTTGGCCAGCGTGCCCGAATCGACGCCCGCTGCGGGATGGACCACCATTCCCGCCGGTTTGTTGACTACGATCAAATCATCGTCTTCGTAAACAACTTCGACCGGAATGTCTTCCGGTGCAAAGGCCGCCGACTGAGTAGGCGTTAACTCAATCTCGATGTGGTCGTTTGCTCGCAGCTTGTGCGAAGGCTTTGACACGTTGCCGTTAACGAGCACGTCGGCGTTTTCGATTAGACGATGCAGACGCGCGCGGCTCCAGCCTTCGATGTGCGCGGCCAGAAACACGTCCAAGCGCTCGCCTGCATCTTCTGCCGTAACAGAGAATGTCAGCGGAGGATTGTGATTGGGTTCAGAGTTCAAGCTTCAGCTTGTATTAAATCACGACAAACTAAAGTTTGAACTCTAAACTTCACTTACTGCTTGCACGGAGTGATCACGGCGTTGGCGGCGAGGCGATCGTGAATAAACTTATCGGCGTCGGCCTGGATCAGTTCACCGTTGACGATCCAGGCTTTTTCGGTGAGCACCTCGCCACTGCCGCACTTTGCAGGCTCAAGAAAAATGTTCCACGGCGAACCCCATTTCCGGGTGTCGCCCGTCAACTGCCGATAACCAAAGTGGGGCGTCTTTTCGCGATCGTCACGTGATTCTGATTCGCTAACCACGGGATACGGCGCGCCCGCCGGGCCAAAGAAAGCCTTCACGTCGTCGCGTGATCCATATTCGCTGACGCCGACAATTTCAAAGCCCTGCGACTTGTATTTCTCGTATAGACTCGCGGCCACCGGCGCTTCGTTGCGCCAGTTCGGGCACCACGGCGCGAAGTACAGCACCATGACCAGCTTCTTTCCCTGCATCAACGAACGCAATGCGACCGGCTTGTTGCTCGCGAGATCGTTAAGCGTCCAGGTCTTGTAGTTGACCGTCTTCTCCAGCACCGGCGCATATTCATGGCCGTCCTGCGCGCCAGTCGCGGTGGAAGTGAGAACCAGAGTAAATAAAATTAGTATGAACTTTTTCATTTGTCTTACTCCAATCAAATCCCAAGGGCTGGCTGAGTGTTCATTCAATTCTTTGCGCCGTCGCAGGTGCTTCGTCGAGCAGTGGTTTGATTGCTGCCTCGAAATTCTCGCGCGACGTTTGCCCGATAAACTTCTGGCGAATGCGCCCGTCACGATCAAGCAGGTAAGTTACCGGCAGACCGGGACCGTTGCCAAACTTCGCGCCGATCTCTTCCGCGCCGCGAATGACGGTGTATTCCTGCTTCACGTCTTTCTGAAAACTGCGAATGGCATCAGCGGTGTCCACCGGAGAAACGGAGGCGCCCACCATGGTGAAGCCGCGCGCTTGAAAGTCCTTTTGCATGGCGTTGAATTCGGGAATCTCAGCGCGGCAAGGAATGCACCAGGTCGCCCAGAAGTTCAGCAACACAACGCGTCCTCTCAGCGACGCGAGATGAAACGGTTGCGCATCCAGAGTTTGAAACTCAACCTCAGGCGCGGGTTGAAACTTTGCACCTGCGGCAGGAGGCGCACTGCCCTGGGGCGGCTTCACCTTCAGAAGGCTTTCCAGATTGGGCAGCATCGACGCGAGTCTCGAACTCGATAACCAGCTCGAATACCCACTGGCGATCAATCCTCCAATCAGAATCAAGACGATGCCCGAGACGATCTCAACTTTGTGCAAGTGTTGCCGAAACCTCGAATAGAAACCAAGAAACTTATTAATCCCGAGCCCGGTGATCAGAAATGGAACCGCCAGTCCCGCTGAATAAAATGTTGCGAGAACCAGTCCGCCCTTCCAGCCTCCGGTTGTGGCCGCCAGTCCCATGATGCCCCCGAGGATTGGCCCAATGCACGGCGTCCATCCGGCCGCGAAGGCTATGCCCATGGTCAAAGATCCCAGGACGCCGCGCGGCTTTTCGCTCGAGAACTGCCGCGTATCGCGATAGAGCCATTTGATCTTTATCAACCCAATCAAGTGCAGGCCGAAAACAATAATTACGATCCCGCCGATGATTCGCACCCACGGGTTACTAATGATCGACGATCCAACCAACCCGGCCGTCGCGCCCAACGCGATGAAGATCACCGACAATCCAATATTAAAAGCGATTGAGTTAACTACCACCGCCCGCAGAGCCGCACTGCGCGAACCACCCTCGCCCTTTAAGTGATCGACGCTGACGCCGGACATGAGCGAGAGATAGCCGGGAACTAAGGGAAGGACACACGGTGACAAAAACGACAGTAGTCCGCCGGCAAACGCGATCAAAATGTTAGCGATTGATACTTGCATTACTTAACTTCGCCTGAACAGTTTCCCAAACCACAGCGTCAAGTTCAAATAGAGCCCCGACAACGCTGAGATGCCGGCGAGCCCCGAAAAGCCAATCAACAACGGAACCTGCCACGTTCCGGCAAAGAAATAAAAGTGCGCCTGCCGAAAGTAACGCGTCAAAACTCCGGGTGGCGGCGTCTTGATCACCGTCCCGCTCTCAGCGTCAATCAGCAGCGAATCAGCGCCCATGCCGCCGATCGCCTGATAGACCGGACGCCCGTCGCGCATCAAGAGGGTTAGCGCCGTCGTCGGCAATTTTTTCCCGGCAAACTCGTTTGCTTTCAACATAGCTTCTGACGGCAGGACGCGCACGCGCGTTGCATCGATGCTTTCAATTTTGCCGCCTTCGACAGCGCTGGGCCACGCATACAAAAGGCCGCTTGAAGCCCACGCCAAAACGGGAATGGCGACGATCAATCCCAGCCAGAGATGTGTGCGGTAGATTAAGGAGCGCATTCTTTCAAACGTGTCTACGGGTGCTTCACCGGATCTCCGTTTCGCTTGCCTGGGCCGGCTCTTCGAGCAGCTTCTTGATCATCTTGTTCAGTATCGCAGCTTCCTCGTCGCTCGAGCCTACGCTGATAAGTCGCACGACGCCACGTCGATCTATTAGAAAGCTGGTCGGGATCGAAGAGACCGAGTAGTTCCGATCGTTAACGCTCGAGTCCGCTACCGCGAAACCATACGGGATATGAAACCTCTTCTTGAAATCGCGCAAGTAAGCGACCTCCTGCGGTTGCGTTAACTGCTTCCCTTCGGCGTGTCCGAAAAAGTTTGTCACGCCGAGAATTACCAGGCCTTTATCTTTATAGCTCTCGTGCCATCTTTGCAGTCGCGGAAAAGTCACACGACACGGGCCGCACCACGTCGCCCAGAAATCCAACAGCACGACGCGCCCGCGCAAATTCGCGAGTTTCACTGGCGCCTGATCGATCCATTCGTCGGCCACGATGTCCCGCAGCGCCGGCGCTGAGGCCGCCACGTCGTTGAATGATTTGAAGAGATCGATGTCGGGCGCGATCGCCAATAAGCGCCGCAGAGCCAGCTTGTATAGATTGCCAGACGGCAAAGCTAGCGCGAGTTGGCGCAGCTCCTGGGCAGCCGCGATCGCTTCATCCTTTTTCTTCAGCTTCAGATCGGCTTCTGAGAGCAGCGTCACCGCCTCGCTCAACATCTTGTCGCGCTCAAACGGATCTTTGGTCTTGGCGACGAGTTTGGCGGTATTGAACATTTCCCGCGCATGCGGCTGCGCGTGTTCGTAATCTTTCGATTTGAAATAAACCGTTACCATCCAGCTTTCAAGATTGTAACGATCCTCGGCGACTTGCGGTTGACTCTTCGCGTATTCAGCCAGACGGCTTTCGGCCTCCGGCAACAAATCCTTTTTCGCTGCTTGAATCACGATGACCGCCCGCGCATTCTGCGCCGGCTCGCCCGTTGCGTTCGGATTCTCAGTTAGAAACCGCCGCATCACTTCATACCCAGCGTCGAAATTTCGCGCCACGTTGTACAGCATGCCGAGATAGTAAACGTCTTTAGCCTGCGGCTTCCGCGCGGCCAACACCACGGCGTAGCGGGCGGCCAGATCGCGTTGCTCCTGCTTGATTCTGTCCGCCAGCCGCGCATCGAAGGGCATGTGCCGCTTCTCAAAGTCGTCAAACTTTTTCTGCGCGTACGTGTCGGCCTCCTCGTAGAGTTGCGCGGCGTCGCGCGACTCCTTCAAGTCCGCGCTCTTCGCCTCGGCGGTCTTAATCGCGTCCGTGCTGAGGGTTGCGGTCGCGTCTTTCACCCGGCCGGATTGCGCCCATATCGATTGCGCCGCGAAAAGGCAGCACCACAAAGCCAGCAACAAACGTGGAGAGTGTTTCATTAGAAGTTTAGATGCAACTCTTGACAACGCGGCTCACGGAAGACTTCGAGCATGTTAGGACACGGTGACTGCACTGTCAAAATGGTCAGAGGACCGAGTGACCAGTCGTTAATGGCCAGTTGTCAGTTGCTAGTTGAAGCTTTATTCTGGAGGAGTTCAGAGTTCAAGCTTCAGCTTGCTTTCGCTCGGAAAAAACCAACCTGAAGGTTGAACTCTGAACGACTGCCTTTCGGCCTACTGATTTTATGCATCGTATCACACTGATTCCCGGCGATGGCATCGGCCCCGAAGTCGCTTCCGCCGTCGTGCGCATCATCGAAGCTTCCGGCGCGCAGATCGAATGGGAGACGCATCTCGCCGGCCAGCAAGCCCTCGACAAGTTTGGCAAGACGCTGCCCGAAGAACTGATCGAGTCAATCAAGCGCAACAAGGTCGGGCTAAAAGGTCCGATCACAACTCCGGTTGGCAAAGGCTTCACTTCCGTCAACGTCGGCCTGCGTAAGGCTTTGGATCTTAACGCCAACCTGCGGCCGATTCGCGCGCTGCCGAATATTCCCTGCCGTAATCCTGATCTCAATATTGTCATCGTGCGCGAGAACACCGAGAGTCTCTATTCAGGCATTGAGCACGAAGTCGTTCCCGGCGTCATTGAAAGCTTGAAGATCATTACTGAGAAAGCTTCGACGATGATTGCCCGCTTTGCGTTCGAGTTCGCGAAAAGCGAAGGGCGGAAGAAGATCACCTGCACGCACAAAGCGAACATCATGAAGATGTCCGACGGGTTGTTCCTTTCTTGCTTTCACAGAGTCGCGAAGAAGTACCCGGATATTCAAGCCGAGGACAAGATCATCGACAATGCATGCATGCAGCTTGTCATGCGCCCGGAACAGTTCGATGTGCTGCTTTGTGAGAATCTCTATGGCGACATTGTCTCGGACTTGTGCGCCGGATTGATTGGCGGATTGGGCCTGGTGCCAGGAGCAAACATCGGCGAAAAAGGCGCGGTGTTCGAAGCCGTGCACGGCTCTGCGCCCGACATTGCCGGCCAGGGCATCGCCAATCCGACTGCACTGTTGCAGTCTGCGATTCTGATGCTGCGTCACATCAACGAACGCGCCGCGGCAGACAATGTCGAAACCGCTATGCTGAGAGTTTTTACAGAAGGCCGAGTCCGCACCCGCGACATCGGCGGCACGGCGGCGACTGATGAGTTTGCTGACGCGATTATTGCGGCTATGAATATTTGACTTTTCGATCCACCTATCTTCGGTTACTCTTTATGGCTCGCACTCGTCATCTCAGACAAGCTAGCTCTCGTTAATGTCACTCAAGAAGTATATCTCCGAAATTGACTCACTTGGGGCCGTGAGCGAGACCGCGCTCTATACCCCGCTTGCAACGCACATTCTCAATAAGGTACTGCACTACTCGCCAAAGCACTACGCTATTACCAAACGGGGCGAAAAAGGCACGCCCGATATTCGTTTGTTTTCCGGTGAAGATAATTCTGAGTGGATTGTTTGCGAGGCTAAGCTTGCCGATGACGATATCAGAAAAGAGAAAAACCGCAGGCGAATCTGGAAAGAACAGATCCTGCAACGCGGTTATATTCGCGCAGAAACATTCTACGTCTTACTCTGCGCGCCCAGAACTTTCTATGTTTGCGATCTGACAGGCGATGTTCTGGAAGGGGTCCACATTGAAGACGGCCAATTGTTGGAAATCAAATCCGGCGATCGCTTGGCCGCTACAGATGAGAATCTTCGCCAGTTACTCCATCGGGTCACCTTCGAGGCTTCTTTGGAACGGCCTCAGTATGAGCGCTTCCGGCTTGGTGAGCTACCCGGCGGTTACGTCCCGCTAACGCCTGAAACGGTCGAGAACCTGCAAGAGACTTTCAACTTCGCGCTGCGAAACCTGCGAACATATTGCAGCCATGAATTCGAACTCTTGAAACAGGAATACGCCGAGGCTGCCGCGCAACTCGCGGAGCTGGAGCGCCGACTTGAGGGAGCTGGCTCGGATGAAAAGCCCCGTAAGAAGATTCTGGCGCGCATCTACCGGCTAAAACGAAAGCACCGACTTGTCCTGCAACTCTTCGGCGTTGATTATCCGCAGTTCAAGCACGACCAGACTTATGCCGGTACGGAGAAGGAAGAGCACTTCGAAGACATCTTTATCACCAACACGGCTTACGTTGCCTTAAGCCGTCTGTTCTTTGTCCGCATCTGCGAAGATGCCGGCCTCACGACCCGTAAGATCTCCCACCAAGGTCCGGGTATTTGGCAGCGTTTCGTCGAGCACATTAAGAAGCGCTATCAAGATTTGATCGATGTCGCCTTCAAGGATGTGGCGCACATTTACTCACAGCTTTTCGAGACCACGGTCTTCGACTGGTACGGAGCGGGCAACGGAGTGCTGCACGACATGCTCGAGCGCATTCTGTTTCGCCTTAACGCTTTCTCATTCAAGGACGTCAACCGCGATCTGCTGGGCAGCATTTACCAGTACTTTCGTCCCAAGACGGAACGCAAGCGACTCGGTGAATACTACACGGCGGAAGAAGTAGTCGATTACATTCTGGCACAGACGGGCATTGCCACAGACTCGGGGATTATGCAAAAGCGGATTCTGGATCCGGCTTGCGGGTCATTTACTTTTGGCGTGCGGTCGCTGATTCCGCTGCTGGAGGCCGCAGGCTCTCTCTCGCCACAAAACAGAATTCAGCTTGTGCGCAAATGCTTGATCGGTTACGACATCAACCCGTTCTCTGTATTTCTATCGCACCTGAGTCTCTTGTTTGCCGTGTTGGATATTTACCTCGAGGCCAAGCGGACGGACCAGGCTTACGTCATCCCCGGCTTCAACATTCACAACCGGAACTCGCTGACCTTCGCCGCGGAAATTGATGAGCTGCACGATTCAGATGACGCGGACGAAAGTATCGAGCAAGTGGCCGACTACGTGATTGGTAATCCGCCCTTTGTCCGCAACGAACGGCTGCCGTTGGACGACAGGGAGGTTCTGAGTGACATCTTCGCGAACATCAAGTCCAAAAACACGGACCTGTCGACTTACTTCCTTTACTCGGCGATAAACTATTGGCTAAAAGACGGCGGCGTTCTGGGGATGGTTGCTCCTATCGGCATCGCCAACACGGGAATGGCCGAACAACTGCGGGCGACGTTGCGAAAGTATTCCATCTTCCACATCGTATCCCTGGAATGGATGGCCAAGGAAATCTTTCCCGACGCGGACATTATCCCAATGCTGATCTTTGCGAGGAAGGAAACTCCGGTGAAGGGGCAGCAGTTAACGATTGTCACTGGCCTGCGTCACAAAGCGGAACTCCGCCAAGCCATAAGTGACGAAGGCTTTTTCAAGCATCATGCATCGCAACTCGACTACGAGAAATGGCTCAACTTGAGCCCGACGGGCGACTGGCCGCTGGAGGTTAGAGCCGAAGATATGGCGGTACTGGAGAAGTTAAGGGACCGAGCTGAACTTGGCTCAATCGTAAAAGCCTCTTTCGCCATCAAACAAGGAGCAGAAGCGCGAACACTGCGCCTGGCTACCGAAGGAAATAAGAAAGCAAATGAGATTGGTTTCATAAGAGGTCAGCATGTTTGTGCCTTTAGCCTAGCTGCGGCAGACGAAGTCATCGATCTTTCCAAAATCGAGCAAGTCAGCGATCCGAGCATCTGGAGGGATTTGAGTTTCTACCGTGATAATCGTGATCAAGTTGATCAGTCTGGTCTTGGACGATACGACTATCGGCCTGCGGGTCTGATCAACCATCACCCAAGCGATACGCTTTGCTGTTTTGTTCCTGAAATCTATGTAACGTTGCTTGCTGCTGTCGGAGATCCTCTCGAAATGTGTGCCAACAACAGCGTCCTTGTTGTGGTTCCTTTGAAGTACAGCGCTCACGTCATAAGCGCAATTATCAACTCACGAGTTTCGCGCTATTTTGCGTTCTTGCTTTCGCGATCCGCGATATTGTTGCGTCGCAGATCAACTTGGTTCCCGCGGGCGATCAAGAATTTACCATTGCCGAACGTGAGTGATGATCAAGCAAAGCGTCTCCACAAGTTGGCGCAGGACGCGGAAGTTCTTTCGCAAGGCGTGCGGCTCGACGAGATCGACGCTTACATAAGCATGACCGCAGCGGGGGTGACTATGACCAAGGCAGGCTTTCTCGGTCTGAAAGCTGTTGGCGAAACTATCAATCGCGACGAGCTAGCTGATACCAAAATAACGGGGAAAGAAATGCGAATAGGTGATGCTGCGATCACTGGCGAACCTGCGGCGCTGGAGTTACTGCGACTGGCACTGTTGGCTCGTGACGAAGAGGAAATAGACGTGGCGGGCGTCCAGAATATTTTGCTACCGGCCGAAAAAACCGACCGGACGCGTCTGGCGAAAGAAATCGGAGGGCTCGCCGCTCAGTTGGAGAAAAGTAAGCACCGCATGGACGCTCTTTGCGAAGAGATGGATGAAATCGTCGCCAAAGCCTTAGGCTTAACCCCTAAGGAACACGACTTAATCAAAGAGCGCTGCCTGCAGTTTCCACTGTCTGTAACGGTTGAATCCCCTCGGTATGTCTGGAGTCCCGATCGCAAGCGCCAGGCTCGCCGTATCTACGAACCCGGTGAGCGATACAAGTAGAGTTTGTTGTGGGAAATCAGCTAGTGACTTCTCTGTTGAAATCAAATCCTGAAACCGCGAACGATGATCTGGTCGAGCGGGGGCAGACCGCTTATAGCCAAAGGCTGGCGTCTATTCTTGAGCCTTCACACCTTGGTGAGTTTGTTGCAGTCGAGCCAGACTCGGGCCAGTATTTCCTGGGAACCACGGCGAGTGCGACCCTCGTCGCTGCTCACGCCGCGATGCCGAACAACCTCTTCTACCTCACGCGCGTTGGTCGAGAAGTAGCGCACACATTCGGCGGACATGCCACAAGAATTGCTTAGATAATGAAGAAGACGTTCCGCTTTTTTAGAACGCCCGCTTCGCTAACTCTCTTTGCATTCGTACTCATTTTTGAGGCTTCGTGCTCTCGCCGCGATTCTCAAACTAACCGCAAGCCGCAACCGCCTCGCGAAACGACCTACCCTAGCACTCAAACGCTCACTGGTCGGGTGGTCGCAATAGCTGACGGCGACACGATCACGATTCTCGATTCTTCAGACACACAAGATCGCATCCGACTCGCGGGCATCGATGCACCGGAGACGCCTCAGGCATTCGGCGAACAATCCAGACTGAGCCTTTCCGAAATGATTTTTGGTAAAGACGTAACCGTCAAGTATCAGAAGATCGATCAGTACGGGCGTCTTGTCGGCAAGATTATTTTGGACGGAAAAGACATCAACCTGGAACAAGTCAAAGCCGGCATGGCGTGGCACTACAAGTTCTACGAAGACGAGCAGACACCGGAAGACCGCGAACTTTACGCCAAGGCGGAAGCTGAGGCGCGCGTCGCGCGGCGGGGACTGTGGCAGGATCCGAACCCAACGGAGCCTTATCAATTTCGACGCGAGGAAAAGCGAGAGCGGCGGGACGCGAGATAACCTCGTCGAAATGGGTTGGCTGTGATTTGGTTCGAGCCCCAGCGAGCGCGGTAGGACTGCCAGTTACCCGACAGCCCCCGCACGGATCCCGGCGTGCAGTTTTCCCGCACCGGGCTCTTCGTAGACACTCGCTTCCGCAGGCAGACCGAGCGCGACACGATACCGCGTATTGCTCTGGGCCTGCTTCGCTAGCCCCAACAGGGAG
>Ga0080064_1000358_pt1 | contig 129129 bp, 113 predicted proteins | sample Subgrocontami54m_FD_69260 | JGI IMG/M metagenome (GOLD analysis project Ga0080064, IMG submission 69260) | Subsurface groundwater microbial communities from S. Glens Falls, New York, USA - GMW46 contaminated, 5.4 m (SPADES assembly) (version 2) ...
GGTCCGGTCCCGGGGGGGGCCAGCCGGTCGCCACCGCGAAATCGCGGAAGGCGCGCGCGCTGGCGGAGAGGAAGCGGTGTTCGACCCAGCCGATCCCGATGGGCCGGCGCGCCGCCGGTTTGGCGATGCGCAGGCTCACCACCTCAGGGTTGGTATTGCTTTCCGCGGGCATAATCGCCACTCCGAAACCCGCCGCAACGAAGCCCGGCACGCTGCCGGATTCGTCGCCCTCGAAGCTGTAGCGCGGGGTAAAGCCGGCTGCCTGGCACAGTTCGTCGGTCAATCGGCGCATCGCGTGCCCGGGCTTGAACGAGACGAAGGATTCGTGGGCGACCTGGTTGAGCGTCACCGACCGGCGCCGCGCCAGGGGATGCGATAAGGGCACGATCAGACGCAGTTCCTGATCGGCGATCTTGGTCCAGGAAAAGGCGGCGTGGTTCTTGAGCGCGGCAGTAAAGACGAGATCGACCTCGCCGTGATCCAGTTGCGTCGCCAGGCTGGCACCATTGCCCTGGGTGAACTCGAACTGCACCTGCGGGTAATCGACTCTGAAGCAGCGCACCAGGCGAGGCACGAACTCCGTTCCCAAAGTGCGCAGGAAACCGAGTGCGACCGTGCCTCTTCCCGGCTTTGCCATGTCGTCGAGTTCGAGCCGGCCCTGGTCGATTTCGCGGAAGGCGCGTTCGATGCGGTGGAGAAATTTTTCGCCGTAGCGCGTGAGGCGGATCGAGCGGCCCGAGCGTTGGAGGAGTGGAACTCCGACCCGGGCATTGAGCTGGGCCAGCGCTCGGCTCAGGGCAGGCTGGCTGATGCCGAGCTGCTCGGCCGCGCGGGTAACGTGCTGGAGCCGCCCGACGAGCCGAAAATAGTGCAGATGGTTCCAATCGAAGCCGCGCACGGCGTTCCTCTGATTCATGCGCTACAGATATCATTTCAGCACAGAATTGTATTGGACGACATCGGTTCCAAAGCATTTATAGAGGCACAACATGGTGCAGTTCTTTTTGCCCTTCGCCTGTAGACAGGCGCCAGAACAACCGGCTGCCGCAAGCAGCTTCGTACCTGGAGGAAACAATGATAACTTTTCGGCGGTTTGCCGTCCTGACAACCGTTGTCGCGGGTTGTGCGGTACCGGCGTCGATTGTTCCTGCGCTGGCGCAACAGTCGGTGGAAGAGTTTTACAAAGGCAAGAATGTCGACCTGATCATCGGTTATTCGCCCGGTGGCGGCTACGACCTCTATGCGCGGCTTGTGGGCCAATTCCTCGGCCAGCATATCCCCGGCAAGCCTACCATCGTGCCGCGTAACATGCCGGGCGCCGGCAGCCGCACCGCGGCGAACTGGATTTATGGCCGGGCGCCGAAGGACGGTAGCGTGCTCGCTACTGCGGACCAATCGCTCTCGATCGCGCAGGTCATGGGGGAAAAAGACTTCACAATCGACACCGCGAAGCTGATCTATATCGGCAACCCGAATGCTGACAACAACACCACGGTGACGTGGCACACCTCGCCAGTGAAGACGATCGAGGACGCCATGAAAACGGAAATCTCCATGGGCGCGACCGGCGGCAGCACGTCGTCGCAATATCCCAAGGCGATGAATGCGGTGCTCGGCACCAAGTTTAAGGTCATCATCGGCTATCCGGGCGGCAATGACATCAATCTCGCTATGGAGCGGGGCGAGGTCGACGGGCGCGGTTCCAATGCCTGGGCCTCGTGGAAATCGACCAAGGCTGACTGGATCAAGGGAAAGAAGATCAACGTTCTCGCGCAGATCGGGCTCACCAAAGCGCCGGACCTGCCCAACGTGCCGCTGCTCATCGACCTCGCGAAAAATAACGACGATCGGGCGCTCTTAAAGCTATTGTCGGCACCGACCACCATCGGCCGGCCGATCTTCACCAGCCCCGGCGTGCCCGAGGAGCGGGTGAAGGCCCTGCGGGCCGCCTTTGACGCGACCATGAAGGATCCGAACTTCCTCGCTGCGGCGGAGAAAGCAAAGATGGATATCAATCCGGTGTCCGGTGCGGACCTGCAGAAAATCGTTGCTGAGATCGTGGCGACACCGAAACCGATCGCCGAGCGACTGCAGAAAATAATCGGAGAAGAATGAAATAAAACGCCCACTCCTGGCGGCTGCCCCCACACGGCGCTTGCAGCGCCAGCAAAGAGGAAACGCGTTGTCATGCATGAAGTAACCGCGAAATCCCATTGGCACGAACCATCCGGCGGCAGGAAGGCCGGCTTCGGCGAATTCGGCCGGCCGAAAACTCCCTATGACCTGTTCATGGAGTCGGAAGGCATTCCGATTTTCCGCGGCGTCGGCTGCAAGCGCACGCAGGATCTGCCTCTGAAGCCGTGGAAGCGCACAGGTGGCCGCGGCAGCTACATCCAGTTGCACGGCACCGAAGGCAAATGGGGCTGCTACGTGGTCGAGGTGCCGGGCGCGGGCGCACTCAATCCCGAAAAGCACATGTACGAGGAAATCTTCCTCGTGCTCGAAGGCCGCGGCACCACCGAGGTTTGGCTGGAAGGCGACAACAAGCGCCACACCTTCGAGTGGCAGAAGGGTTCGATGTTCTCGATCCCGATGAATGCCATGCACCGCATCGTCAACGCCAGCTCCAGCCCTGCCCTGCTGCTCAGCGGCACAACCGCGCCGAACGTGCTGAACATGATCAACAATGTTGATGCCGTGTTCAACAATCCGTTCAAGTTCACCGACCGTTTCAGCGGCGCCGACGACTTCTACAAATATAAGGACGACGTCGAGCCCGATCCGGTGCGCGGCCTCGCCATGCGCCGCACCAACTTCATCCCGGACGTCATCAACTGCGACCTGCCGCTCGATAACCGCCGTTCTCCGGGCTGGCGCCGCGTCGAACCCTTCATGACCAACAACCAGTTCTATTACTGGATCGGCCAGCACGAGAATGGCCGCTACTCCAAGGCGCATGCGCATACGTCTGCGGCGGTGCTCGTTTGCCTGACCGGCAAGGGCTACACCTACACTTGGCCGGAGCGGAACGGCGTGACTCCGTGGAAGGATGGCAAGGGCGAGGAGGTCCAACGCGTTGATTACGAGTTTGGCGGTATCGTCACCGCAGCGCCCGGCGGGGCGCGCTGGTACCACCAGCATTTCGCAGCCTCGAAGGAACCGCTGCGGCTCTCCGCCTGGTTCGGTCCCTTCAACCCCGGGCGCGAGCCTGGACCGCCCGGCGAAAAGCACACCGACTATACCGGCCGGGATATTCCAGAGGGCGGCACCGCGATCCCCTATTGGATGGAGGATCCGTATATCCGCCAGGAATACGAAGGAAGGCTCAAGGCGGAAGGCGTGGCAAACCGCATGCGCCCGGAATATTACGACAAGAATTACAAGGGCCCGCTGCCGACGGAATAGAGCCGCCCTCTCAACAGAACGACGTCATGGCCGGGTATATTTACATTTCTGCACTACACGACCTCGACCCTGTTTGTATCCGCGGTTGCTTTTGATAATCGCTTCTACATTCTCCAACACGCAAGCGGCTCCGCCGCTTGCGTGGTTTATCGCGGCCATCAACACGGCCAAACTCCTCGTGTCTATCGGCAAAAGCCTTATGAGAAACAAGGGGGAACTGCGCAAAGGAATTTCGCAGATTATTTTTCATGCTCGCGTGGTTAGGTATTATTGCCGCCGGGATCTACATTTAGAAATCAAATCTATGGCGAAGGGAACATCATTTCACGGCCATACCGTTCACGATCTCCTGGGAGACGTTCCCGGCATCACGAGCCGAGCAATGTTCGGTGGATGGTCAATTTACCCAACGGGGAGAAGAGCGTGTACACTTTTGTTCTCATGGCTCCACCGGGTCCGATAGAGCAGGTGGAAGGAACTTTGAGACAACAGATGGAACTCTTGCGTGAGGAACTTGAAAATCTGCAGAAGATTCTTGGAGAATAAATGAAGTGCTTCTTGATTTGCCGAATTATGGGAGGCAATCCCCGCCGTTTTATAATGTTTCCTAAAACGGCGGGGATTTGTGCGCGCATAAAGCGGGTGGGAGAGCACATATAAATTTGTTTGTGCCTAGCACAATCCAATTTATGAGTTATCACGGTCAGTGGGTGTGGGCGTTCTTGGAGTGACTGCCTATCGGCTGTTGGTCCTTCAACAACCGGAAACGCAGCGAATGGGCGCCTTAGGCTTGATTGCCCTTGCGGTGAACGTCGCGGCAGCCATTGTCCTCATTCCGCATCGGCATGGTGACGCCAATGTGCGCGCGGTCTGGCTGTTCCGCCGGAACGACGCCATTGGGGAACATCGCCGTAGCTGTTGCGACTTTTCTCGTCGCGCGGTTGCTGTCGTCATTGCGTGCCTATTCTTTGCAATCAGCATTTTGCATCATCAGGGACGCGCGCAATGATTTGCGTAAGGCCGCGCGCCGCGTAAAGCGTACAGCTGGGGCACTGAGCCCGCAGTCAACTCATCCGTCTTCATGTTTGCTTTCCCGTGAGATAAAGGCGGTCAACGCCTTCAGCCCTCGGTGCACGTTGACCTTGACGGCGGCCTCAGAAATCCCACATCGAACTGCCGCTTCTGTTACGCTCAGTCCGTCGATCTTTACGCATTGGATGGCGAGCTGCATTTTTTCCGGCAAACGAGCCAATAGCCTGGCCAAATCATGAGAGCTTTCAGCCGCCGCACGGTCTTCCCCTGCGATAATCTCTCCAGCGTTCTCAATCGGTACCTCAGTGAGAATTGATCGAGTTCGCCGCAGATAGTCGACGAGCTTATATCGCGCGATCGCGTACACCCAGGGCGTGAGCGGTTTCGATGGATCATAGGTGTGCCGCTGGGCATGGACCGCCATCAATGTCTCTTGCATAATGTCCTCGGCTTCAGCCACTTGCCGACCTGCCCGCACCAGTCGGCCCTTGTAATACGCCCGCAAATGTCCGCTCAGCGCCAGCAACAATCTTCGATAGTCCGCCGCATCACCGTTGAGAGCAGCACACATCAATCTCCGGAGTTTATCCTCTTGATTCATCGCTCTTCGCTTCGCTTCGGATGGGTCGATTGCATAATTGCGAGTTGCGCCGAAATACAGTGACATTTGCAAGCAGCGTAAGTTTGCCAGGATCGAAGCGCGGAGAATGCGTTCTGGAAGTGTGAGCGTTGTGTACGCCCATTCAAGTTTGCATGTAGTAGATGAGTATTCCATCAACTTTGGCGAGCTGGGTAGCCCACGAAATTAAGTTTCCCGTCCGTCTCTTGCTCTGTAACCTAAACCCCAGTTTTCGCGAAGTAATAGGCAATAGCTCAAAGTGTGACCGTTAACGCCTTCTCCACAGGATGCAGACGAGGTGGGAGACATATTCTTGAGGTGCGAGACTATAAATGAAGACCGACGATTTGATCGCAATGCTCGCCACTAACGTGGAACCGGTGCCTCATGGGCAAGTGGAACGGACGGTCGGGATCGCTATCCTCGTGGGCGGAGTGGCGGCCCTCGTTGCTATGCTTCTCGTGCTTGGTGTCAGAACCGATCTCGAAGCTCCACGTGCTTTAAGCTATCTGCCCCTCAAGCTAATCTTCACCCTGGCCATCCTTGCATTAACGTCGGTGGCACTTATTGGACTCGCTCGGCCCGGTGGCGAACAATCGACGCCGATCGCATTGGTGGCGTTGCCGTTTGCCGTAATCATTTTACTTGCTGCTTTGAGTTTAGGATCGGCGCCGGTCTCGTTCTGGGACGACATGATCATGGGTGACAACTGGCTGGAATGCCTCCTGTCCATTCCGATTATCGCCATTGTGCCGTTTACCATTATAGTTTGGGCGGTTCGTCGGACAGCGCCAACGGACTTGGTGCGCACGGGCGCGCTCACTGGTCTGGCGGCGGGTGCCGTAAGCGCGACCGCGTATGCGTTGCATTGTACCGATGATTTTTTGCCGTTTGTCGCGTTCTGGTACGGCGGAACCATAGCGATATGCACTTTCGCCGGTGCCAAACTCGGCCCCCGGCTTTTGCGGTGGTAACGGGCCTGGGCCACTCGGCGGTCCGGATCGGATCAGTAAAATTTACGCTAGGCAGCGGAAAGCTGTAACGGATTTACCTCCTGGTTCGAACTTATCCTTGGAAGCGCACAACGCGCTTCCGAACACTAGGAGGAAAACATGATCCGGGATCGTGTTCTCTCGATTGCGACGCTTTGCGCCGTGACGACGCTATCAGGCGCAGCTCTCGCCGGGCCGACCATCACCGACCGCAGTTACTGGCCTAACGAAGCTCGTGCCTCCAGTCAGTCTGGGATTGCCCAAAAGCAGTCTGGTGATCGGCCCGCGCCAGCCAAGGCCACAGGGGCGCGTGCTGAACACCCAGCGCCGGTGGTCAACAGCGGCCAGCAGCGATGCCGTTATTTGGGGGGGCCCAAGAGCCCGATGATGTGCTGATTAGAATCAGGAAAGGACACACATGACGCAAGCGACCGTCAATTCCACTGTAGAAAAAGCGACGCGAATATGTTGCGAAGTACCTAGCCACTCAATTCTGAGAGATTGGAGATTGTGGCTGGCGGTTGCGGCGGTCGCGGTCGTCGGGGGACTCGCTTTCAATTGGAGCTGGTTTATTGCCGTGGGAGTTGCGCCGCTTCTCCTCTCTCTTCTGCCTTGTGCCGTGATGTGTGCCTTGGGCCTTTGTATGGGCGCAAAGCGAAAGTAAGCCAAATATCCTCTCTTGAGCGAAAATGCCGGACGGGCTATGTTTGGCGCACAAGGCGTACCATGTTCAGCGGACGTGCCATACTGATCCTTCTTATTGCCCTGTCGGTAGCGATTATGCCGACACGGGGCGCGCTCGCGTTGAGCATAAATGCGACCGAAACGACGGTTTCCGCTACTATGCCGGGCTGTTGCGACAGTCAGGATATGCCTTGCGAAAAGTCGGTTAACGGTTGTCCGTTAATGGCCCTGTGCGCGTCGATCTCCGTTGGGCTTGTGGGAGCGTCTTTTTCAGATTTGACGTTCCCTCTGATCGCAATCGGCAATATGCCGTCGTTTGCGTGCTTCGGCTTGGACGCTCAACTGAGCAGTCCGCCCTTCCGACCTCCCCGGATCTAACATCACCTTAGAGATTGCTGGTGCGCCGCTTGAGGTACGACCTCACGCGATAAGCTTTCGGCTATGCGGCGCCCTGCATCAGATTGGAGTGATGCTGATCAGAGGAGTTTCGATGCACGCCAGACCCGTTTTCATGGGGACTGTCCTTGCGATTGCCCTAGGCCTAAGCGCCGCAGCCGTTGCCGGGCCTGATGACTACGCCTTTGAACCTCTCAAGGCGGAGGTCAAAATGGGTTCGGAGGCGGTGGTTGCCGCGCGCCTGGTCCATAAGCCTACCGGTAAGCCAGTTCCCGATGCTGTGATCTTCGCCCGTCGTGCCGATATGTCGCCGGACGGAATGGCGACGATGACCGCTGACCTGGAACCCGTACCCGCAGGCGAAGGGGGTGTCTACCGATTCAAAACTAACTTGCCGATGGCGGGAAATTGGCAGATTTCGTTGGCTGCCAAAATTCAGGGAGAAACTGGCACGCTCCAGAGTAAATTTCGGCTGCGGGTGACGGAGTGATGGACCAAACCTCATCACGTCGTAACAAGGACGTCCAAAGGGACGGCCCATTAAAATCAGCGACATCGAAACGCTTCCTCGTTCTGTTGCTGGTTTTAGGAGCGTTGGCAGGTGCGCTTGCGGCCGGCTATTGGCTGGGCCGCTCCGAATACGCCCAGGCGCCTACGATGTTGGGCGGATCGTCCGCAAAGACGGCGCCGAGTGGTTCCGTCATTTATTACCGCGATCCTGATGGGAAGCCGTATTACTCCGCGGAACCGAAGAAGACATCGGACGGGCGCGACTACCTCGCGGTCCGCGCCAGCGAGGACGTAAATTTCGACGAGCAGCCTGCTCAAGCCGGAGCCGCCAAAAATCCAGCCAGCAAGCGCATTATCTACTATCGAAACCCGATGGGATTACCCGACACGTCCCCGGTTCCCAAAAAGGACTCGATGGGGATGGACTACCTGCCTGTCTACGATGGCGAAGTGGAGGACGGCTCCACCATCAAGATATCGCCCGGTAAATTGCAGCGCACCGGCGTGCGTTCCGAAAATGTAACCCGTCGGGTCGTAGTCCGTCCGGTACGTGTGCCGGGCACCGTTCAAGTCGACGAACGTCGAGTAACGGTCGTGTCGACGCGCTCGGATGCATTTATCGACAAAGTCGAGAACGTCACGACGGGTGATCGGGTCCGCAAAGGCCAGCTATTGTTGCAGCTTTACTCTCCCGAAATCGTCATCGCTGCCGCCCAGTTCATGTCCAACCCTAGCTTTGAGGGATCGCGTCGTCGGCTTGAGAATTTGAACGTACCGTCAGAAGTCATCGCCGAGATCGAGCGCACGCGCAAAGTTCCATTGACAATTGGTTGGACTTCCCCGCGCGACGGCCTGGTGCTGGAACGCAACGCCATCGAAGGCATGAAAGCTCCTGCCGGGGAAGTCCTCTTCCGTATCGCCGACATTTCGGTCGTGTGGGTGATTGCTGACGTGCCGGAGCATGATCTCGGTGGCGTCAAACTTGGCCAGCCTGCAACGATGCGCGTGCGCAGTCTCGCTGGGCGCACTTTTAACGGAAAGATCAATCTCATCTATCCGCAGGTCAACAAAGCGACACGCACCACACGTGTCCGCATTGAACTGCCCAACGCCGATAACGTGCTCCTGCCGGACATGTATGCCGATGTGGAAATCAGCACGGGGGCAACGGAACCCGTGCTCGCCGTGCCAGACAGCGCCATCGTGGATAGCGGAACACGGCAGGTAGTCATTCTTGATATGGGAGACGGCCGCTTCCAACCACGCGAAGTAAAACTCGGTGCAAGGGGGGAGGGTTTCGTCGAAATTCGCGAGGGCATAGCCGAAGGCGACCGGATCGTGGTGGCGGCTAACTTTCTGATCGACGCCGAAAGCAATTTGAAAGCGGCTCTGCAAGGATTGACCAGCGGAGATCAACCCAAATGATCGCCCGCCTGATCGCTTGGTCCGCGCACAACTTGTTGCTCATATTTGTTGGAACCGTCTTCGCGGTGGCGGCAGGGGTGTATGCGGTACGCACCCTTCCGCTCGATGCCATTCCTGATCTGTCGGACGTGCAGGTCATCGTTTACACCGAATATCCAGGCCAAGCGCCCCAAGTAGTCGAAGACCAGGTCACCTATCCGCTGACCACGGCGATGCTCACCGTTCCGAAATCAAAGGTCGTTCGCGGGTTCTCGTTTTTCGGCGTTTCCTTCGTCTACGTCATTTTCGATGATGGGACCGATCCCTATTGGGCGCGCAGCCGAGTGCTTGAATATCTAAGCGCGGCCACCCGTCGACTTCCCCTCGGCGTCACACCTAGCTTGGGACCGGACGCGACAGGCGTCGGCTGGGTATATCAATATGCGCTGATTGCCAAAGACATGAACCTTGCCGAACTGCGGTCGCTGCAGGACTGGACAGTTCGCTATGGCATCTCCAAAGCCGAAGGCGTGGCCGAGGTTGCCAGCGTCGGTGGCTTCGTCAAGCAGTACAACGTTGTGGTGGACCCGCGGCGGCTGCGTGCGCAAGGAATTTCGCTGGAGAACCTTCGTGATGCTATCCGGGCAAACAATACCGACGTGGGCGGTCGCACCGTGGAGCTGTCCGAGTTTGAATTCGTGGTTCGCGGACGGGGCTATCTCAAAGGCATTCAGGATATTGAGAACATTGTTCTGAAGACTGATGCCGGGACACCGCTGCGCGTGCGCGACATCGCGCTTGTCGAACTGGGTCCGGACGAACGACGGGGCATCGCCGAACTAAATGGCGAAGGAGAGGTGGCGAGTGGCATCGCGCTCCAGCGATTCGGCGCCAATGCGCTTACCGTAATCGAAAACGTAAAGGCGCGGCTGGCCGAGATCGCTTCGAGCCTACCGAAAGGGGTCGAGGTTGTTCCGATTTACGATCGCTCCGAGCTTATTAAGAACGCAATTGAAACACTGAAAACCACGCTGATTGAAGAGAGCATTATCGTTGCGCTCGTCTGCGTGGTGTTTTTGCTTCATCTACGCAGCGCTCTCGTTGCGATCCTCATGCTCCCGGTCGGAATCCTGATGGCATTCGCCGCCATGAAGTATATCGGTCTCGGCTCCAACATCATGAGCCTTGGCGGTATCGCCATTGCTGTCGGCGCCATGATCGATGCTGCCATCGTCATGATTGAGAACGCGCACAAGCATCTTGAGCGGGCGAAGCCCGGAAAACCGCGCATGAAAATTCTGGTCGATGCGGCGAGCGAGGTCGGGCCGGCGCTATTCTTTAGTCTCCTGGTGATCACCGTATCGTTCCTGCCGATCTTCACATTAGAGGCCCAGGAGGGGCGTCTATTCGGGCCGCTCGCTTACACGAAGACATTTGCGATGGCGGCAGCGGCCCTTCTGTCGGTCACCCTCGTGCCCGCGTTGATGGTCCTCTTCGTCCGGGGGCGGATCATTCCGGAGCACAAAAACCCCGTAAACCGGTTTCTGATCTGGGTCTATCGGCCCGTGATCCGTTGGGTGCTCAACGCAAAGATCGTGACGATTGCGCTGGCTCTGATTGCGCTCGCGGTCACCATCTGGCCCGCCCGCCAACTCGGCAGCGAGTTCATGCCTGCGCTCAATGAGGGCACGCTGATGTACATGCCCACCACGTTGCCCGGCATCTCCATAACTAAAGCCGCCGAACTGTTGCAGACTCAGGATCGCATCATCAAGTCGTTTCCCGAGGTTGCCTCGGTCTACGGCAAGGCTGGAAGGGCGTTGACCGCGACGGATCCAGCGCCGACTGAGATGTTCGAAACGGTCATCAACTTGAAGCCTAAGGTTGAATGGAGGGCGGGAGTCACGATCGACAGTCTCAAAACAGAGATGGATAGTGCCTTGCAGTTCCCAGGCGTCTCTAACGCCTGGACCATGCCGATTCGTGCCCGCATCGACATGCTTGCGACCGGCATCCGTACGCCCGTCGGCATCAAAGTGTTCGGTACCGATCTGGCGGATATGGAGCAGATAGCGCGCCAGGTCGAAGCCGTAGTCAGAGCTGTGCCGGGCACGTCGAGTGCTTATGCCGAGCGGGTCATCGGCGGCTACTATCTGGAGATCGTGCCGGATCGGATCGCGCTCGGCCGCTACGGTTTGATGGTGGCGGACGTGCAGAACGTCATCTCCACGGCGCTCGGCGGCGAAGCGGTAACGACGACCGTGGAAGGACGAGAACGCTATAGCGTGAACGTGCGGTATCCGCGCGAGCTACGGGCCAGCCCTCAAGCGATTGGCACGGACGTTCAGGTGCCGCTGGCATCTGGTGGCAGCGTGCCGCTCGCGGAAGTGGCCAGCGTGAAACTGACGAGGGGCGCGACCTCCATTCGAACTGAGAACGGCCAACTCGCCGTTTACATCTTCGTCGACATTACCGGTCGGGACCTTGGCGGCTATGTCGCCCAGGCACGAGAAGCCGTAGCCAAAGAGGTAAAATTTCCGCCCGGTTACTATGTCTCATGGAGCGGCCAGTTCGAATATCTCGAGCGCGCAGAGGCGCGTCTGAAGATCGTCGTGCCGGTCACGCTGCTGATCATTTTTCTCTTGCTCTACCTGAATTTCCGAGCGCTCGCCGAAACCTTAATCGTCATGCTGTCGTTGCCGTTCTCGGTCGTCGGCGGGATTTGGCTGATGTGGTGGCTTGGGTTCAACATGTCGGTTGCGGTCGCAGTCGGCTTTATCGCGCTTGCCGGGGTCGCCGCCGAAACCGGTGTGGTCATGCTGATCTATCTTGAACAGGCGATGACTGAACTCAAGGCGGAACGGGCCGCGGCCGGACGTCCCTTTACGCGAGCCGATCTCTATGAAGCCATCATGCTGGGCGCCGTTGATCGCGTGCGTCCTAAAATGATGACGGTCGTAGCGATCATGGCTGGTCTTCTACCGATTCTATGGAGTTCCGGCGCGGGTTCGGAGGTGATGCAACGCATCGCCGTACCGATGATTGGTGGCATGGTGTCCTCAACCATACTTACTCTCGTCGTGATCCCCGCAATCTTTGCCATCGTGAAGGGGATCGGACTTCCTCGCACGGCACAAGAAATATACGACGCAGAAATTCTTGACTCTTCCACTGCGGTGGCTTCCGTCGAATTGCACGAGGCGGCGAAGTGACCGTGATCCGCGCGCAATTGAATTTTAGCTTGCCGACAGGATCGGGCTGGTCGGCAAACTCCACGCAATGCAAGCCCGCTTTATCAATGATCCATCCCAACATAACTGGAGACTAACAATGCTAATGGTTGAGAAGGCCTCCCATTTGTGGCGGTCACGCCTTATCGCCTCGACGCTGCTGATCGGGATTACTCCTATGCTTTTTGCGTCTGACGAAGCCCGAGCCCAAGGCATGAACAACATGGGTACGATGCCTGGAATGGGGGAGGCGAAGCAGTCGTCCGTCAAGACCGGTACAGGAACGGGCACAGTGACTGCGCTCAATACGTCGGCGCGGAAGGTGACGCTGGAACATGGCCCGATACCGTCCATCCCATGGCCGGCGATGAAAATGGAGTTCCCGGTATCGCCGTCTGTCGACTTATCCAAAGTCAAGACCGGAGACAAAGTGGAATTTACGCTCAGCGGCTCGGGCAGTTCATACACCGTGCTTACTATAAGTGCCCGCCCCCAATGAGCCAATTCCGTCTGCGGGACCCACGCTGGGTCCCGCAGACCATACACGATGGGCGATGCGGATTCTGTTCGCGCCTGCCGGGATATGCCTGAGATTGTTGAGGCACTCGATGCCCTGGACGATGTGGGATTTTAAAAAATGGCGCCGAGCGCTTCGGTACACACAATGCCAAGCGGCTGAAAAACTTGGTGTAAGCCGGGGCACCATTCAGCACTGGGAATGCGAGCGCAATCCGATTCCTTTGACTGTCGAGCTTGCCTGCAGGGAACTTATGCGATCTTGGAACCAGCGTCCGGAGTTTGGCCCCGTGATACTGGTGAATGCCGATGGTCTACTCGTGCAAGACGCCGATGGCCCATATCTCACGGTGGTTCAGTGTGAACGTTATCCAAATAACGCTTTTGCGATACGGAGAATTGCACAAATTAGGTGGTCACCACAGCTAAACAATCCATTTATTCTCGACATGACAGGTGAAATCATTTGGTCGACCATGGAGCTTTTTGCTGAATGCGATCGGCAAAGATTACAAAACGTCAAAGGCTCTATCTGCGAAGAGCCTTATGGCGAAACATCTCACAATAGCGGAAGTGAGCGAGACGGCTGTGTAAAGAGTTGAGGTATGCCCATGTTGGTACACTCTTGGACGCGCTTGCCTAGGGCGTCGCGCCGAAAGATACACCCTACGCATTTTCTCGCGATTGGGACGGCCATGTTGCTGTCTGCGTGCCAAAGCTTTTCTACAGACGGGGGGATGAGCCTGGTAGCAGATGTGACGGCGCGAGAAATTCGCAAAGATGTAGCCGTTCTGCAGACCTCCGAACAAGCCGCTGCGGCGCACGCGCGCGTAGAACAGTTGTTGCGTCGACCACTGACGGCCGATGCTGCCGTGCAGATTGCGCTCCTTAACAATCGATTCCTGCAAGCTGCGTATAACGAATTGGGCTTGGCAGAAGTTGCCGCGGTTCAGGCGTCACTGCCACCCAACCCCACCGTTTCAATAATGCGTATGAGCAGCGCGCCTGAGATAGAGCTCGAACGAAGAATAATTGCGAACATACTTGCGCTGGCAACGCTACCAACACGGGCCACTATCGCGGCAGACCGCTTTCGTCAGGCGCAACTTCGCGCCATTGACGAAACGCTCCGGCTCTCAAATGAGACGCGCCGTGCCTTCTATCGGGCAGTAGCAGCACGGGAGTTGGTATTCATTCTCGATCAGGCGAAATCCGCAGCATCTCATGCGACTGAGTTGACGCTTCGGCTCGGACAAAGCGGCACGATTTCTAAGCTTGACCAAACCCGAGAGCAGGCGTTTGCCACTGAAATTACAGCTCAATTGGCCACATTGCGTCAGCAGGCACTCAGCGAGCGAGAACGCTTGGTACGCCTATTGGGTCTCTGGGGAACTGACCTGGCGTTCAAAATTCCAGACGCACTTCCGGCGTTGCCCATGCGGCCACTCACACTACCCCTAGTCGAAGCCGACGCAGTCAAAAAGCGCGTTGATCTCAGAGTGGCCAGAATCGAGCTCGAAGCGCTTTCGAAGTCTTATGGGCTTACTCAGGCCACACGGTTCATCAACATGCTGGAAGTTGCCGGCATCGATAAAAAAATTCAGGAGAGGGAGACGGAAAAAACTACCCACATGCGCGGGTATGAATTGGAGTTCCAAATCCCAATTTTTGATTTTGGCGAGGTTCGTGTTCGCCAAGCTGAACAGCTCTATATGCAATCAGTTAATCGGTTGATGGAAAAGGCAGTAAATGCTCGCTCCGAAGCGCGAGACGCTTATCGCGTATACCGATCAACATACGATATTGCATCGTATTACAGACGCGACGTGTTGCCACTTCGCCAGGTTCTCTACTCCGAAACATTGACTCGCTATGGAGAAATGCAAGTTGACGCATTTGCGCTCCTTACCGAGACGCGCCAGCGCGCCTCTGCACGTATGGCCGCCGCTGAGGCCCGCCGAAATTTTCTCCTGGCGACGGTCGATCTCGACGCGGCGGTTTTAGGCGGCGGCAGCCCTGCAGGAGGTGAGGGAAGCCGTACCGCGTCCGCATCTGACGGCGCAGGGATGCGCTAAAGAACCCCTCAGCAGCGGTGGGAAAGGACGCATTCGATGTTTCATATCTACCAATACGCCATCGATAGGCGGGCACTGTTGGTCGGCGGCGCAAGCTTGGCCGTCGCCGCATCGCTTTCATGTCCTTCACACGGCAACCCTGCGCCTGCGAAGGAATTCAAACTTGTTGCTGCGCCCACACGGCTGCCGCTCGTTGGAGCGCCCCATCCCGATACGGATGTTTGGGCGTTCGGAAACAGCATTCCCGGTCTGGAAATCCGCGTCCGCCAAGGCGAGCCGATCCGCATTGTTGTCGATAACCGGCTGCCGGAGGAAACGTCTATCCACTGGCATGGGGTGCGGGTGCCGAACCGGATGGATGGGGTACCGCACCTCACGCAAAAGCCGATCGCGCCGGGCCAAAGCTTCACTTACGAGTTTGTCTGCCCGGATGCCGGAACCTTTTGGTACCACCCTCACCAGAACAGTTCGGCTCAGGTCGGGCGCGGGCTCTATGGTCCATTGATTGTTGAGGAAGCGAACCCGGCTTCTGTTGACCGCGACATCACATGGATGCTCGGCGACTGGCGTTTAGAAAAAGACGCCTCGATCAGTTCTGACTTCGACAACATGATGGATATCAGCCACAACGGGCGTGTGGGCAATACCGTCACCGTTAACGGTCGGTTGCCCGAGACATTCGACGTGCGTGCCGGCACACGGATGCGTCTGCGCCTGATCAACGCGGCGAACGCGCGCATCTTCGGGCTGAAATTCGAGGGCCACAATCCTCAGATCGTCGCGATTGACGGCCAGCCGGTCGAGCCGCATGAGCCGGCCGAAGGCCGGGTGGTGCTCGCGCCAGCCATGCGCATCGATCTCGTGCTCGATATGAGCGGTCGGCCGGGTCAGCGCTACCGTATTACCGATACGTTCTACCGCAACCGCGAATATCGGCTGCTTGATCTAGTTTACAGCGAAGAGGGTCCGCTGCGAGATATTTCGGACGCCAATCCTATTCGCCTTGCAAAAAATCCATTGCCGGAGCCAGAACTGAAGGGCGCCGAACGGCACCAGGTAACACTGGGTGGCGGAATGATGAGCGGCATGATGTCGGCCATGATGGACGGCAAACAGACCGATATACGAACACTCATGCACAATGGTCTGGTCTGGGCGATCAACGGCGTTGCCACAAAAGGGCATGTGCATGACCCCTTGCTCACCCTGCGGCGCAATCTCTCCTATGTGCTTGAACTGATTAACGAAACCGCGTGGCATCACCCCATGCATCTGCATGGCCACTCATTCAGGGTCATTAGCCGCGACGGCAAGCCGACGCGGCATCGAGAATGGCAGGACACGGTGTTGCTCGATCCTCGCGAGCGCGCCGAGATCGCCTTTGTCGCCGACAATCTTGGCGACTGGATGTTCCATTGTCACATCCTGGAGCATCAAGCCGGCGGGATGATGGGTGTGATCCGTGTGGCGTAATTCGGAGCGAGCAATGACAGCTCAATCAGTTCGAGGAACCGTCATGAAGCTAATTAGAAGCCGGAGGGCCTTGCTAGCGGCCCTCGTCGCCGTTGCTATCGGCCCACTAAACACGCGTCCATCCTTCTCGGCAGGCGACACGTCGATCGCGAAGCTTTCCAAAGAAACCCACTTCCACGGCATCGCGGTCGATCCAGCGGATTCGACACGCCTCTACCTCGCAACCCATCACGGGCTCTACGTGACGGGAACAGACGGCAAGGCCCAGTTGCTCTCGGAAGTTCGCGACTATATGGGATTCACGGCTCATCCTACTAACGCCACCATCTTGTTCGCCAGCGGCCATCCGGCCGGCAGCGGCAATCTCGGCTTCATCACCTCGAAGGATGGGGGCCGCACCTGGACGAAGCTATCGAACGGAGTTGGCGGCCCGGTCGATTTTCACCAGATGGACGTGAGCAAGGCCGATCCGCGCGTGATCTACGGTGTTTATGGATCCCTCCAGCGGAGCGCTGATGGTGGAACGACCTGGAAAAAAGTGGGGGCACCGCCGGCCGACATCATCAGCCTCGCCGCGTCGAGCATTGATGTAAACACGCTCTATGCGGCCACTGAGAGCGGTATCCAGCGCAGTACGGACGGGGGGCAAACCTGGAAGAAAGAATCGGATCAAACCGCGACGATGGTGCATGTTGCCCATGACGGCACGGTCTATGCCTTCATGATCGGAGTCGGCCTTGTCCGCGCCGCCGAGAGAAATCCCGCTTGGCAGGTCGTCAGCAACGGCTTTCGCGAAGAGTATCTGCTGCATTTTGCGGCGGACCCGCGCGATCCAAAACGACTCTATGCGATTATTTTCAATTCCAAAACGCGGGTTCAAAGCGTGATTGCGAGCCGGGATGGCGGTGAGCATTGGGTGCCGTTCGGAGCCGAATAGATGACGCACTGAGGGGTGGCTGATATTACCTTGGCAATCGTGGGTGCTCGCCGCTACTCCGCATCACCGTCATCACTGGAGGCTTAAAAAAAGTGAGGCCCGGTTTGAACACCGGGCCTCCACCCTTTAAGAAGGAGTACATTGCCTGACCGGCTGTGCGATCGGCGAGGTGCTCGGCGTGATCATCGGTACCGCCCGGGGATTGGGGCAACGCGGCGACCATCGGCTTAGCGGTTCTTCTGGCTTTTGTTTTTGGTTACACGCTCACCATGATTCCGCTACTGCGGGCGCAGCTGCCGCTGGCGACTGCCGTGTCCCTGGCGTTCGCATCCGACACGGCATCCATCACGCTGATGGAGATCGTGGACAACGCCATCATGCTTGTCATCCCAGGCGCAATGGATGCCGGTGTGAGCGATCTTCTCTTCTGAGGAAGCTTAGCCGCCGCCTTGTTAATCGCCGGCGCTGCCGCCTTTCCGCTCAATCGCTGGCTTATCATGCGCGGACGCGGGCATGCCGTGGTCCACGCCTATCATCAGGGGCATTAGCAGCTGAAGATTAACCGTTGGGGGCGTTTATTGTTGCCATCTTGCGACGAACCTAGCATTTTGGCTATCGTGGCATGACCTTCAATTCGCCTCATTACGAACTATGGTGGCCTCGAAAGGTGCGTTTGTCCCCATGTTGGCGCTGCTAACCAAAGGAATGCGATGCCGGGCCGCCTTGGTCCTTGGCGCTCTGTATTTCCTATGCAGCGCGGCGCCTGCCGTTGCCTTAAGCTTCGCCGATGGCAAATCGGCGGCGCATTGCGTGACTGACAACCATCACGGCGTGAAAACTCACGGCCATGATGAGGGCGGAGCCCACACCGAGCCCTCCGCCGCATCTTCGGGAGAACAATCCTCGAACGAACCTGCAAGCCATTCCGGCTCATGCTGTGGCGGCATTTTCTGCGTGAGCGTGTTTCCAAGCGCTCCGATTTTCACTTTTAACGGCAACATCCGGCCATCTGCTCCGGAAATGTGGGTTGAACACAGGGTTGTCGGAAACGGCCCAGCCGGCATCGACCGTCCTCCCAAAAGCCTCATGTCGTTCTGATTTCGCCCGGGTCGCGCTCGCGCGGCTCATCAGCGTTCAACGACATTGAGGATAATGCATGTCCGCCCAGTTGTGGATGCGCTGTGCCCAATTTTTAGGGCACTGCGCCGGATTTACGCGATGCCGCGCCGTGATCGCGTGCGCCCTTCTCCCAGTGATCGCGCAAGGATGCGCGGGTCCCTCGGTTCCAATCGGGGGACTCAATCCTGCTGACCCCGGGGCACAAGCGCCCGCTGTGCAATATCGCTCGACGGTCGGCCATTACTCCCGCCAGCGGCCGGTAGAGCCCTCCGATTGGCGAGAGCAAAACGAGCGGGTCGCACCCGCCCCACGGAATTGAGCTGGACCATGCGGATCCCAATCCTCTGGTGCGGCCCATTATCCGATATCCCAACAGGTTTGCGTCAGCTGCGCCGATTGACCTTGGCGGCTGGAAGCGCACTCTTCCTGTCAGCCTGCCAAACCTTTTCGCCCGACGGCGGGATGGGTTTGGTAGCTGGCGTGGCTGATCGAGAACTCCGCAAAGAAGTCACCCTTCTCCACACTCCCGAACAAGTGGCTTCGGCGCGAGCCCGCGTAGAACAGTTGATGCGCCGCTCTCTCACGGTCGATGGAGCCGTACAGATTGCACTCCTCAACAACCGGGGCCTGCAGGGGGCTTACAACGAACTGGGCTTGGCGGAAGCTACGATGGTGCAGGCCTCGTTGCCGGCCAATCCTACTTTTTCAATAGAGCGGATCGCTAGCAATACCGAGATAGAGTTTGAGCGACGCATCGTTGCCAACATCCTCGCGCTTGCGACATTGCCGGCACGGGCCAGCATTGCGGCGGACAGGTTTCATCAGGCGCAGCTGCGCGCTGCGGAAGAAACGCTGCGCGTTGCCAACGATACCCGCCGTGCCTACTACCGCGCTGTGGCGGCACGCGAACACGTATTCATCCTCGACCACGCACGTGCCGTAGCCGATCAAGCAAACGAGTTGACCAAACGACTTGGGCAGAGCGGCGCGATTTCAAAACTTGACCAAGCGCGCCAACAAGTATTTGCGGCGGAGGTCGCTGCACAGTTGGCAACGGCGCGGCAGCGCGCGCTGAGCGAGCGGGAACGTCTTATCCGCTTGTTGGGTATCTGGGGAAGCGACCTTGCGTTCAAGATTCCGGACGGACTTCCGGCTATGCCGATGCGTCCACGCGCGCTGCCCCTCGTCGAGATCGAGGCGGTGCAAAAACGCATCGATTTGACCATTGCGCGGCTCGAACTCCAGGCGTTGTCGAAATCGTATGGCCTCACCCAGGCCACCCGGTTCGTCAATCTGCTTGAGGTAGCGGGCATCGATCGAAAGGTTAAGGAGAAGGAAACCGGCGACATCACGCGGGCGCGCGGTTTCGAATTGGAATTCCAGATTCCTATCTTCGATTTTGGCGAGATCCGCGTGCGGCAAGCCGAACAGACATACATGCAAGCGGTCAACCGCCTGATGGAGATGGCGGTGAATGCGCGCTCGCAGGCACGCGATGCCTACCGCGTCTATCGATCGACATACGATATCGCTGCACACTATCGACGCGAGGTCTTGCCGCTGCGCCAGATCATCTCCGACGAAACCTTGCTGCGCTACAACGCCATGCAGGTCGACGTCTTTGCTCTTCTCACCGAAGCGCGCCAGCGGGTTTCCTCCCGCGCGGCGGCGGCAGAGGCTCGCCGGGACTTTTGGTTGGCGGCGGTTGATCTCGGTGTGGCGGTGGTTGGCGGCGGCAGCGGGGGTTCTGCAGGAGGCGAAGCAGGCCGCACAACATCCGCACCTGAGGCCGCAGAGGGCCACTAATGACAAGGAAAACATCCATGATATCTCGTCGAGGATTCCTCGGAACGTCAGCCGTCGCATTCGCTGGCGCTGCCGCGATTAGCGGGCGGGTCCAAGCAGCGGCGATACCTGAGGCGCAGACCATGGGTTCGCCAACCATGCAGCCGCCATTGCGGCCGGAAAACGGACAGGATTATCAGCCCGTCGTTACGCTCAATGGGTGGACGCTGCCATGGCGGATGAACGGCGACTGGAAAGAATTCCATCTCGTCGCAGAGCCCGTCGTCCGCGAAATCGCCCCTGGGATGAAAGCGCATTTGTGGGGGTACAACGGTCAGTCACCTGGTCCTACGATCGAAGCCGTCGAAGGTGACAAGGTTCGCATCTTCGTCACCAACAAGTTGCCCGAACACACGACGATCCATTGGCACGGCATGCTTCTGCCGAATGGCATGGATGGAGTCGGCGGGTTGACGCAACCCCACATCAAGCCCGGCAAGACGTTCGTTTACGAGTTCGAGTTGCGGAAATCCGGAACCTTCATGTACCACCCGCATGCCGATGAAATGACGCAGATGGCGATGGGGATGATGGGGTTCTTTGTCATCCACCCGAACGACCCGAAATTGCATCGGGTTGATCGCGACTTCGTTTTTCTTCTCAACGCCTACGACATCGATCCCGGCAGCTATGTGCCGAAGATCATGACGATGACCGACTTCAATCTATGGACGATGAACAGCCGTGCTTTCCCCGGCATCGATCCGTTGCCCGTGCGCCGAGGCGACCGCGTCCGGGTGCGTGTGGGTAACCTGACGATGACCAACCACCCGATCCACATGCACGGCTACCATTTCGCGGTGACTTGCACCGATGGCGGCTGGGTGCCGGAAAGCGCGCACTGGCCGGAAGTGACGATCGACATTCCGGTCGGAGCCATGCGCGCTTATGAGTTCATCGCCGACGAACCCGGCGATTGGGCGCTGCACTGCCACAAGTCGCACCACACCATGAACGCGATGGGGCACGAGGTGAAGACTTTCATCGGCGTGCAGAAAAAAGACTTGGTGAAGCCCCTTCGCAAGCTGGTCCCCGACTACATGGCGATGGGAAATGCCGGCATGGCGGACATGGGCGAAATGGAGATGCCGATGCCGGACAACACGCTGCCGATGATGACGGGCTTCGGCCAGTTCGGCCCGATGGAAATGGGCGGCATGTTCACCGTGGTCAAGGTGCGAGAAGGACTTGCGCCCGGCGATTACAAAGATCCCGGTCCTTACAAAAATCCCGAAGGCACCGTGGCTTATGAGGTCGAAAGCACGAGGGCCGCGGAACCTTCGCGCCAGAACAGTAAATCCGCGACCAAGCCTGCAACCGAAGTACGCGTCGTGAAGCCCGGCTCGAACAGCCGACATAACCAACATTGAACCTGGAGAAGCATGCAATGACTCGCCTTACGACTTTCTGGACACTCGTCCTTTCCCTCGCCGTCTTGGCGGGGCCTGTGTTTGCTGCGCCCGGAGCTCCCGGTCACAGCCATGACGCCGGGTTCTCAGCTGGAGAACCTGGCGATCCCAAGAAGCCCGCGCGGGTCGTTCAAATAGCGATGAACGAGTCTTCGGGGAAAATGGTGTTCATTCCCGAGCGCGTCGAAATCAAGCGGGGCGAACAGATCAAATTCATCCTGCGAAACAATGGCGAGTTGGATCACGAATTCGTCCTGGCCACCACGGCGGAAAACGTCAAGCACGCCGAGGAGATGAAAAAGAACCCCGAAATGGAACATGATGATCCGAACGCCAAGCGGATCGTTCCCAAAAAGTCCAACGAAATCGTTTGGAAATTCAGCAAAGCCGGAGAATTTGAATACGGCTGCCTCATCCCCGGCCATCGCGAAGCCGGGATGATCGGCACCATCGTCGTGAAATGAAGCCTGTCAACCACGGAGAGTGAAAATGAAACTCACGACACTCCTAACCGCTCTTGCCATGTTTTCCGCGGCACTTCCGTCATCCGCGCTCGCTCAAGCAGCGACGATTGATGGCCAGGTAACCAAAGTTGACGAGTCGGCCGGCAAGATAACGATCAAGCACGGGCCGATTAAGAAGTTCGATATGGACGACGGCATGAGCATGGTATTCCGCGCCCAGAATCCCGCCATGCTGAAATCGGTCAAGGCCGGCGACAAGATCAAATTCGACGCCGACAAAGTGAACGGGCAGTTCACCGTCACGAAGATCGAAAAAGCAAAATGACGAAGCCCTCCGCGGACGCCGAAGCTGCTTTGGAGCACGGCAGTGAACAACAGCGCCCCGATCGTGTCGGCGTCCGCGATCGGTCGGTCGGAAGGCTTGGCCGCGCCCTTCGCTTTGTCAGGGAGCGCGGAATATCCGAGGTCTTTCTTCTTGCCCGCACCCATGGCTTTCGCGAGACTTGTCGGTTTATCGGCCGTAACATTCGCTCCGTTATCGCTGCGCGGGCAGATCGTCGGTTCGACCGCCGGCACTGTGTGGACACAGCAGGCACGATTCCGCTTGATTTTCTAAGCGTCGTCGGTTCCAACCGCGATTACGCTACCGAGTATGTGTCCACCTCACCCAAGTCGTTCGCTTGGATGATGCAGCACGTCGATCGCGATTTGAGCGGCTACGTGTTTATCGATTTCGGCGCCGGCAAGGGGCGAACCGTGCTGTTAGCAGCAGGGCAACCGTTCTCACGAGTTTTGGGCGTGGAATTTGCGAAGGAATTGGCGACAGTCGCTCAACAAAACCTTCGATCGTACCGAAGTCAAATTCAGCAGTGCCGGCGCATGAAAATAATCAACGCCGATGCCGCCGAATTCAAGTTTCCGAAAGAACCACTGGTGCTCTATTTCTACAACCCTTTTGGGCCAGAGGTGCTTCGTCAAGTAATGAACAATCTCGGCGACAGCCTAAAGACGCATCCCCGCAATTGTCTCATCGTATACTCAAGCTCGTTCGGCGACCCGCTTGGTTGGGTGCGACCGCTTATCGTCGGCACCGGCCTTTTCGAGGAAGTGGAGACGCGGCCGATGCCCTTGTTTCTTGACGCGGTGAGGTCCCTGCATTTTGCGGTATTTTCCAGATCAGCCTGGTGATCGGTCCTGGGGCGCTGACCTTTCGTCGAGAGCCTTCTTCGATCCGGCAAGCCGCTCGGATTCGCGCAATACTGCCGACCCTCGAACTCCAGACAATTGGTGATTTGTATCGGCCCTGAGTCCGAACATGATGGAACGGGCCGGTGTCCAAATCGTTCTCGCATTGAGGCGCGGGCTGCTTAATTTCGGTGTTCGAGCGGCAGTCAGGAAATAACATTCCTTCAGGAGGTCGTCATGCGGTTCCATTCAGGATTTCTTGCCATGTTGGGAGCGGCGGTATTGCTGGTCCTCCTACCGGTCGGAAGTGAACAGGCGGGTGCGCAAATGATGATGGGAGGCGATAAGGAATACACAGCCGCCATGGATAAGATGCACAAGGACATGATGACTGGAATGGACCCAGATCCGAATAAGGCCTGGGCGAAAATGATGATCCCGCACCATCAAGGCGCCATCGATATGTCTAAAACGGTGCTGAAGCAGACAAAGGACCCGGCAATTCGTGCGATGGCAGAAAAGGTGGTGACAGATCAAAAGAAGGAAATAAAAGAATTGCAGGACTGGCTTAAGAAAAATGGCGGCTAAACGTCCGACGTCATCGTGAGTTCGTCACTTTCTGCGCCACCCGGGCAACATGCGAGCAAGCAAATTGTCGCGGCGGATGAACTGATGCCACAGCGCAGCGGCGTGCACGAAAACCAGTCCTATCCCTACGTAAGCGGAGAAAACGTGCATCGGCGCAAAGCGCGGCGAAAAATAAACTGCGAGAGTGCCGGTGGCGAAAAGGACGAAGATTTCTCCATACAGCACCACATGACCGACGTGAGCCAATCCGCGCGCTGCGCTGTTCATGCCTCCCGGCAGCGCAGGCGCGCCGCGAAGAACCCGTAGCAATAGCAAAATTGCCGCCAGCAGCAGTATCGCCCATCCACTCCACGCATGCATTTTGTGGAGCACCAGGTCGAGCGGCGCGGGTTTGAATACCGCCAGCTGTCGGGAATTGGACCACGCACAGGACGACGATCATCCAGTGCGCGAATTTCTGCGCAAGCGAATACGTCTGCGGGCTGGGAAGCTCACGGGCCTCTTGGAAGCATCAACAAAGAGGCCACGCTCTATTGTTGCACCGCAATAGAACTGTTCGAAGCCAGATGACAGCGTGGCAATAAGAGCATACGTTTAGCTAACAGTCTTAACTGCCTTCTGATGATCGACGGCCATGTGCCCTATCAGAAATATCAGCAGTCCCTTGATTCTGGCAGCATGCCTTATCGCCCTGCAGCCGTCAGCCTTGACCGCCAATGAACACCTTGGGACCTGGGTATCGAGCCCCCGGTCGGCTCTCACGATTGTGATTGGAGAATATGGCGGGCGGCTCTCTGGACCGGAATGGGAGCACAGGTTCCCCGCGAGCGCCAATAACATCAAGTTTGATCTCGCGCCCGGTCGCCGGCTCGTGCTTCGCCGAAGTGGTGAAACATGGGTGGGGGAATACTCCCATCCGCCGATACGACCTGGCGATCACGCGAACGAGACGCACTCCATGTTGTTCGTCCGCGATAAAATTGCTTCGCGCTAATCGCCGATGCCAAGCGATCTCTCCAACGATGAGGCGGACCGGTGAGATCGGACGCCTACAGGGCGAACTGCGAGCCGTCCATCTTCAAACGCATCTCGCGCAGCGCGCGATCCTGACTCCCGCGCAGACCGAACAGTACGACGATCTTCGCGGCTATCGGGGCAACGCCGCCGCCACCCCGCATTACCGCCAACACGAGGCTTCAAAAAGAGAGGCCCGGTTTGGACACCGGGCCTCCACCCTTTAAGAAGGAGATGTTTGAGCGCGATTGGCGATCCTCTCCTAGATCCAGAATTCCACTTCTTCCGCTATCCACGCGACCCTACAGGCCCCCAGCTTTATCCGTTTAGGAAAATCACCAGCACCTTCGAGTCGGGCGATGTGAGCGAAGGAGTATGGCACCCCATAACTCGACTTGAGTTCCTTCTTCGATACGAGCTTCCGTGTCATTGCAAATCCCTCGTGAAAGGGACGTTGCAACGCCCGGTTAGCCCTGGGCGAAGAAGAACATACTCTCAGATAGTTTGACGCGCTCCGGCCAATACGTCGCTCGATTGTAGGCGCGGCGGATTTCGTTTTCGTCCTGATGCGCGAGAGCGGCTTCGATCACATCGGAATGGAAGCCACGTTCGTTGAGGATGGTGCTTGCGGCAGCTCAAAAGCCATGTGCTGGCGCGAACGCGTCGCCAAGAGCACGTCTTGAGGAGACAAGAGTGAGAGGAGGTCCGGCCTGTTCGTGACGGGTTGGAGGTCGAGAGAGAGTCTCCGGCCGCCCGTCGTGGAGAATCCGACATGGCAAGCGCCGTACAGAAGATCAAGCTCAGTCCCTCCCGCGATATTCCCTTCAACAAGCTGGTGCTCAGCCAGTCCAACGTCCGGCGCGTGAAGGCCGGCATCTCGGTCGAGCAACTCGCCGAGAGCATCGCTCAGCGCACCTTGCTGCAAAGCCTGAATGTCCGGGCGGTCGTCGACGCTGACGGTGTGGAGACCGGCATGTTCGAAGTGCCCGCCGGCGGGCGACGCTACCGCGCGCTCGAACTACTGGTAAAGCAGAAGCGAATGGCGAAGACGCAGCCCGTCCCTTGCGTGGTGCGGGATGGCGGCATCGCGGAGGATGATTCACTCGCCGAGAATGACGAGCGCGTCGGCCTGCATCCGCTCGATCAGTTTCGCGCGTTCCAACTCTTGCGTGACGGCGGAATGAGCGAAGAGGACATCGCCGCACGGCACTTCGTGACGCCGGCGATCGTGAAGCAGCGCCTGCGTCTGGCATCGGTCTCGCCGAATTTGCACCAGATCTATGCCGACGACGGCATCACGCTGGAGCAGCTTATGGCCTTCTCCGTGATCGGCGATCATGCGCGCCAGGAGCAGGTCTGGGATACCGTGAGCCGCTCACACCTTGATGAGCCGTACCAGATCCGCCGGATGCTGACGGACAATACCGTGCGGGCATCCGATCGGCGCGCCCAGTTCATCGGGCTCGATGCGTACGAGCAGGCTGGCGGTGCCGTGATGCGCGATCTGTTCGAGCATGACGACGGCGGCTGGCTTCAGGACGTGCCACTGCTCGACCGGCTCGTCACCGAGAAACTCAAGGCCGAGGCCGAGACCATCGCAGCCGAGGGCTGGAAGTGGATCGCAGTGGCGGTCGACTTCCCTTATGGCTACTCCGACGGCCTGCGTGAGCTCGACGGCGAGCCAGTCGATCTGACCGCTGACGAACAGGCCACGCTCGATGCTCTCAACGCCGAGTACGCCAAGATCGAGCACGACTACCAGGATGCGGACGAACTGCCCGATGAGATCGATCAGCGTCTCGGCGAGATCGAAACAGCACGTGCCGCTTTCGATGGCCGATCGCTCCGCTACGATCAGGCCGACATTGCTCGCGCCGGCGTTTTCGTCAGCATCGACGCCGAAGGGCTTCTGTTGATCGATCGCGGTTATGTCCGGCCGGAGGATGAAGCGCCAGCGCTCGCCGATCCGGAATCAGAGGCTGATGCTGCAGCCGAAGGACAGACGGGCAACGGACAAGCGGCCGCTGGCGCCGTCCAGTGTGCAGTCATCACCGTCGGCGGCGCCCCCGCTGAACCCATCGAGGAGGATGACGACGACACCATCAAGCCGCTGCCCGATCGGCTCATTACCGAGCTGACCGCCCATCGCACGCTGGCGCTGCGCGATGCGCTGGCGAACGAACCGGCGATCGCCTTCCAGGCGGTGCTGCACAATTTCGTGCTGGCGACCTTCTACCGCTTTGCATCGTCGAGCGGCTGTCTGGAGATTGCGATCCGGACGCCGACGTTCCCCGCTCAGGCTCCCGGCTTGAAGGAGAGCACGTCGGCGCAAGCCATCGACGCCCGCCATGAGGGATGGAAGGCTCGTTTGCCGAAGGATGAAGGCGACCTATGGGACGCGCTGACCGCACTTGATGGCACGGCGCAAGCGTCGCTGTTTGCGCATTGCGCATCGTCTGCTGTCAACGCGCTCTACGAGCCGGCCAACCGCTACAACGAAGGCCGCGTCTCCGCCCACGGCGTCCGCCGCAGGCTCGATCAGGCCGATGTCCTGGCGCGCGCCGTCGGGCTCGACATGGTCGGCGCAGGGTGGAAGCCGACCGTCGACAACTATCTCGGCCGCGTCACCAAGCTCCGCATTCTTGAAGCGGTGCGCCAGGCGAAGGGCGAGCCGTCTGCGCAACTCATCGACCACCTGAAGAAGGCCGATATGGCGCGGGAGGCCGAACGGCTGCTCGACGGCACCGGCTGGCTGCCCGAATCGCTCCGTCTCGCTGAGACCGGCGTGGCACGACAGGCCGCAGCCGAGGCATTGCCCGAATTCCTCGACGACGCGGAGGCGCCCCGCCGATCCTGACGGCGAGCCGCCGCACGTCATCGCGGCTGAATAAGCCAGCAGGTGCGGAGCGGCCCTGGTCGCTCCGCACCTTGCTTCCTCTCTTCCCAATCCATCCCTACGCCCAGCCCTGTGCCGGGCTTTTTCGTTTTGGAGGCACACCATGAGCATCCCTGATCACGCCCGGAACAACTTCAACACGCTGCTACGTGCAGCATCCGACGGCAATCTAGCGCTGATGGAATGCACCGACGCCGTGACGGCCGAGGCGCGATACGTGATCTGCGCCGTCGGCCGTGACGGAACCGACTACGTCTTCACGCCCTGCGGCCACCTCGTCGATGGTATCCGTAAGACGCCTATCGGGCGCCGGAGAGTTCGTCCGGCAAACCGGTGTCTGCCGCCGTGAGAGGGAGAGTCGGGCCGGGACGGGTTTGAGCCGGCGGGGTCGAGAGAGCGTCCCACCGCTCGTCCCGATCCCGCTCTCCGAGGTTCTCCCATGACACCGACGTCCGCATCCGTGGCCGCTCTTGCGGCCGCGCCCCTTTCGACTGCGCCCGCTTCTGTGACGAAGGCCGACGCCATCGCCAGGGCCGCGCAATGTTTGCTTCCTCATCTCGAGCGGGGTCAGCGCATGGATGCGCCGATGCTGCGCTCCGCGATGGAGAACGCCTTTGGCGCATCCGACGCCGACGGCGCTTGGGATTGGAAGACCGCTTACGACGCTTGTGAGGCCGCGACCGTCCTGTTTGTCCGCAAGTTCGGTCCCGCTATGCGCGCACGTGCCGCGTCGCCCGCCGCCATGCTGCTGATGCTGGCCAAGATCGCGAGCCTTCTTCCCACCCACACGCGCCGCTCAGAAGAAAGCGATGCGCTTCAGCAGTTCTCGACGCCGATTGGTCTCAGTCTCGCGGCCAGCGTTGCCGCCGCGATCACGCCGGCCGATCTCGTGCTGGAGCCTTCGGCCGGCACCGGACTGCTTGCGGTTCACGCTGAACTGTCAGGCGCGTCGCTCGTTCTCAATGAGCTTGCTGACACCCGCGCAGAACTACTCTCGCGTCTCTTCCCCGGCATTTCCGTCACCCGTTACGACGCCGCCCACATCAACGATTATCTCGACGTCGATATCGTTCCCAGCGTCGTCCTGATGAATCCGCCATTCTCGGCGGTCGCGCATGTCGATCGCCGCATGGCCGACGCCGCCTTACGGCACATCGCGTCTGCGTTGGCACGCCTTCCCGAGGGCGGGCGTCTGGTGGCGATCACTGGGGCGAGCTTCTCAGCGGAGAATCCAGCCTGGCGAGACGCGTTCGTCGGTCTGCAGAACCAAGTACGCGTTGTCTTCTCCGCCGCCATTGATGGCGCGGTCTACGCCAAGCACGGCACGACCATCGACACGCGCTTGACCGTGGTCGACAAGGCGCCGGCACACGATGCGGCGACGTTCCCGGCTTCGCCAGGACTCGCACCCGACGCGGCTACGCTGCTCGGCTGGGTGATGCAGCACGTTCCGCCGCGCCTGCGGATCGCGGGCAGCGTCGCCATTTCGCCGATCGCGCGTCCGGTCGTGCAGCGAACGGTGCGCGCTTACGCCATGCGCCCGTCCTCCGCCCCGGCTCAGATCCTGGAACCTGAAGGGGTCGAACTCGCCTTTGAGGCGGTCGCATGGACGCCCGCTGAAGGCGTCCGGCTCACGGATGCGCTTTATGAAGAATACGGATTGCAGTCGATCCGTATTCCCGGCTCTCAGGCGCATCCCACCAAGCTGGTGCAGTCGGCCGCGATGGCGTCGGTCGCGCCGCCAATCCCGTCTTACCGACCGCATCTGCCGGCGGATGTCGTCACGGACGGGCTATTGTCCGACGCCCAGCTTGAATCGGTTATCTATGCCGGCGTTGCCCATTCGGATTTCCTCGCCGGATCCTGGACGGTCGACGAGACCTTCGATCTCGTCGCTGCCGCGGCAGACGACGCCGAGAACGCCGTACGCTTCCGACGCGGATGGTTCCTGGGTGACGGCACCGGCGCGGGGAAGGGCCGGCAGGTCGCCGGCATCCTCCTCGACAACTGGCTGAAAGGACGGCGGCGGGCCGTCTGGATCAGCAAGTCGGACAAGCTGATCGAGGATGCCCAGCGCGACTGGTCGGCGCTCGGCGTGGAACGGCTTCTGGTGACGCCGCTGTCGCGCTTTCGCCAGGGCACGCCGATCCGGCTCGGCGAAGGCGTCCTGTTCACCACCTACGCCACGCTGCGGTCCGACGCGCGCGACGAGAAGGTCTCGCGCGTCCGACAGATCGTCGAATGGCTTGGCGCCGATTTCGACGGCGTGATCGTCTTCGACGAAAGCCACGCCATGCAGAATGCCGTGGGCGGCAAGGGCGAACGCGGCGATCAGGCTGCCTCGCAGCAAGGCCACGCAGGCCTTCGGCTGCAGCATGCATTGCCGAATGCACGCGTTCTCTATGTCTCGGCGACCGGCGCCACCACGGTTCACAACCTGGCTTATGCGCAGCGCCTCGGATTGTGGGGCGGTGAAGACTTTCCTTTTGCCACCCGTGCGGAATTCGTCGAAGCGATCGAGGCCGGCGGCGTCGCGGCGATGGAAGTCCTGGCCCGCGATCTCAAGGCGCTTGGCCTCTATGCGGCCCGTTCACTCTCTTATGAAGGCGTCGAATACGAGTTGGTCGAACATCAACTGACCGGCGAGCAGATCCGAATCTACGACGCTTATGCCGAAGCCTTCTCGATCATCCACAACAATCTCGACGCTGCCATGCGGGCGGCAAACATCACCGGCTTGACCGGCACGCTGAACGCGCAGGCGAAGTCGGCCGCGCGCTCGGCGTTCGAGAGCGCCAAGCAGCGCTTCTTCAATCATCTCATCACCGCGATGAAGACGCCATCATTAATCGCGTCCGTCGAGCGCGATCTGAAATGCGGCCATGCCGCCGTGATCCAGATCGTCTCGACCGGCGAGGCGTTGATGGAACGTCGTCTTGCCGAAATCCCGACCGAGGAATGGGGCGACGTGCAAATCGACATCACGCCACGCGAGTATGTGCTGGATTACCTTGCGCACAGCTTCCCGACCCAGCTCTACGAGCCATTCACCGATAGCGAGGGCAACCTGTCGTCGCGGCCTGTGTATCGCGACGGTCAGCCGGTGCAGAGCCGCGAGGCTGTTGCCCGCCGCGACCGGCTGATCGAGAAGCTGGCATCGTTGCCGCCGGTGCATGGCGCGCTCGACCAGATCGTCCAGCGCTTCGGCGCCGATACGGTGGCGGAGGTGACCGGTCGCTCCCGCAGGATCATCCGCAAGACCGGATCGGACGGCGCTGATCGTCTTGTCGTCGAGAACCGTGCCGGCTCCGCCAATCTCGCCGAGACCCAGGCGTTCATGGATGACGTCAAGCGCATCCTCGTGTTCTCGGACGCCGGCGGCACCGGGCGTAGCTATCATGCCGAACTGTCCGCTCGGAACAGGCGCCTCCGCATACATTATCTCTTGGAGGCTGGGTGGAAGGCCGATGCCGCGATCCAGGGGCTCGGCCGCACCAACCGCACCAATCAGGCCCAGCCGCCACTGTTCCGCCCGATCGCCACGAACGTGAAGGCCGAGAAGCGCTTTCTTTCGACCATCGCGCGGCGTCTCGACACGCTGGGCGCCATCACCAAGGGGCAGCGCCAGACCGGCGGCCAAGGACTGTTCCGCGCCGAGGACAATCTGGAGAGCTGCTACGCGCGTGACGCCTTGCGTCAGCTCTATGTCCTGCTCGTGACCGGCAAGGTTGCGGATTGCTCACTCGCCGCGTTCGAGGATGCGACCGGACTGAAACTTACGGACTCCACCGGCATCAAGGACGACCTGCCGCCAATCACGACGTTCCTGAATCGCCTGCTGGCGCTGACCATCGATCTCCAGAACATCCTGTTCACGGTGTTCGAACATTTGCTGGCCACGCGCATTGAGGGCGCGATGGCATCCGGCACATACGATGTCGGGTTGGAGACGCTGATCGCGGAGAGCTTCACGGTCACGGATCGGGAGACGATCTACACCCATCCCGGCACATCGGCCGAGACGCGTCTGCTCACCATCACGCAACGCGAGCGGAATTGCCCGGTCACGCTCGACGAAGCGCTCGACCGGCTCTCCGATCCCCGCGCGGTGCTCCTGGTCAACAGCCAATCGGGCCGCGCCGCCGTACAGGTGACGGCCCGCAGCGTCATGCTCGATGACGGGGAAGTCGAACGCCGTGTTCGCCTCATCCGTCCCATGGAGCATCTCGCTTTTGCCTTGGCGATGATGCCACAGACTCATTGGCAAGAAGCCGACCGCGATACCTTCGCCCGCGCCTGGGAAGCGGAAGTGTCGGACGTACCAGAGTTCACCGACAGCGAGATCCACATCGTCGCCGGTCTCTTGCTGCCAATCTGGAAGCGGTTGCCGAATGAATCGACGCGCGTGTATCGGCTCCAGACCGATTCCGGCGAGCGCATCATCGGCCGCCGTGTCTCGCCCGCCTGGGTGGCGAACGCAGCGGAAACCAGTACGTCGAACCTCACGCCGGACGCCGCATTCGCGGCGTTGATGAACGGCAGGACCATCCTCGACCTTGTCGAGGGCCTTCAGCTTCGTCGCGCGCGCGTCATGGGCACGAACCGCATTGAACTGACTGGCTTCACCGACGCCATGCGCGACCGGCTCAGCGCCTACGGCCTGTTCCACGAGATCATCTCATGGAAGCTCCGCATGTTCGTCCCGACCGATGCGTGCGGTGTCTGCGTCCTGGCCAAGGTGCTGGAACGCTATCCCGTCGAGCGTGTCGCAGAGCGGGCGGCATGACCATGCCGAGATATGCCGGTGAACTGGCGCATCGCCTCGCGCGCGAGGCCGAGGCGGTATGCCGCTGCTATCTCTCGAACGGTCGCCGCGAAGGCCGCTACTGGCTGGTCGGCGACGTGAAGAATACACCCGGACGCTCGATGTTCGTCCGTTTGAGCGGCCCCGAATCCAGCAAGGGTGCCGCGGGCAAATGGACTGATGCCGCCACGGGCGAACGCGGCGACCTGCTCGACATCATCCGCGAAAGCTGTGGCCTTATCGATTTCCACGATGTCGTGGACGAAGCACGACGGTTCCTGAGTCTGCCGCGGTCAGAGCCCGATTCCGAAACCCGGACCCTTCCGGCATCCGCGCCGGCCGGATCGCCTACATCGGCGCGTCGCCTGTTCGCCATGTCGCAGCCGATTACGGGCACAGCCGTGGAAACGTATTTGCGGACACGCGGCATTACGGCTTTCCACGGAACCGGCAGCCTGCGTTTCCATCCGCGCTGCTACTATCGCCCCGACCGATATGCGCCAACCGAGACTTGGCCGGCGATGATCGCGGCCGTCACCGATCTCGAAGGCCGCATCACTGGGGCACACCGCACCTGGCTCGATCCGTCGGGCTGCGGCAAGGCTCCGATCGATTCGCCGCGGCGCGCCATGGGCGACCTTCTCGGCAACGCTGTCCGCTTTGGTATCGCGCACGATTGTCTTGCCGCCGGCGAAGGCATCGAGACCATGCTGTCGCTTCGCTGCGTCATGCCAGTCATGCCGATGGTCGCCGCACTTTCGGCCGCGCACCTCGCCGCCATCCTGTTACCGGCAACGCTGCGTCGGCTATACATCGTCCGCGACGCCGATGCGGCTGGCGATATTGCGATGGCGGAGCTGTTCGACCGGGCGCGCGCGGTCGGGATCGAGGCAATCGCACTGTCGCCTCATCACGACGATTTCAACTTCGATTTGCGCCGGTTCGGCGTCGGTCCGCTGCGGGCCACCCTGAGGGTGCAGCTTGTGCCTGAAGACGTCGCGCGGTTCAATCGGCTCTGACGCGACGGTCGGGACGAGAAACATGCGCATTCTCTGGCTTCCGTCGGACTGAATCATCGGTTGCTTCCTGTTGTGTCGGAGAGGGCCGCGCTCACGGCCTTCTTGAGAGGGCGATCGAAGCGGCAAACGGCCCGTCTCCACAATGGCGGTTGGCCGACTATTTTCCGTCGCGCCCTAAAGGGCGCTTTACATCGCGAAACAAAATAGCCGGCTCCCGCCATCCTCCGCTTCGCTTCGGCCGCTTTCGCTTCGCTCCGCGGTGCAGGTCCGGTCCGCCCGCCGCCTTTCGTCGCCATGAAGGCCGCGATAGGCGCGACCGATCCGACGAAGGAAAGCACCAATGACCATGGATCACGACGAAACCAGTACTGAGCGGTCGCACGCCGCATCCCCGACCGATCACGTCCTCACCGAGCTTCAGCTCTACGGCTATCGTCCCTTCCAGGACGAACCCGACCCGCGGCCGCTGCCCGAAGCCCACACCGTCGCCGGCGCCGTCGCTGACATCTTCGATGCCCTGATCGCGACCTTGAGCGACACGCGCCTCGAACCCGACCTCGAGGACTTGCTGTGGTCGACCGTCAATCTCTTCCACCGCGCCAACGGCCGCATCGAGCGCCAGCTCGACGACAACGAGCAGGCGCAGCGGCGCAGCCAGCGCGAACAGGACGGCTCCGAGATCCGCTCGGTCGAGCTGGAACGCCTCACGGCCGAGGGCATGACCCTGATCGAGCGCCGCAACGCCATGGAACTGTTCCGCGACCAAGCGACCGAACACTTCGCGCGCCACACCGGTTCGCACTGGCATCCGCGCACCGGATCGATGGTCAACCATCGCGCTCTGACCGCGGCGGTGATCGACAGCCGCGACTTCCTCGCTGCCAAGCGGCGGGCCGAGACCGAAGTGTTGCTGCCCGCCGGCCCTAAGATCGCCTTCACCGGCGGACTCGATTTCAACGATCACCGCTTAATCTGGGACAGACTCGATCAGGTCCGCGCCAAGCACCCGGGCATGGTGCTGCTGCACGGTGGATCGCCGAAGGGTGCCGAACGCATCGCCGCCCGCTGGGCCGATCACCGCAAGGTGCCGCAGATCGCCTTCAAGCCCGACTGGACGAAGCATGCCAAGGCCGCGCCGTTCAAGCGCAACGACCAGATGCTCAACGTGCTGCCGATCGGCGTCTTGGTCTTTCCGGGCAGCGGCATCCAAGAGAACCTGGCCGACAAGGCGCGCAAGCTTGGCATCCCGGTGTGGAAGTTCGGCAGCAGCGGGGCCTGAGCACCACCGTCACTCGACAACAAATCCGTCGCGCGCGGTATTATCACCGTGATGCAAAAGATAGATTCGGACGTCGAACACCTTGTTGCGCCTGCGCGTCATCTGGCGCAGGGCGACGATGACATTTGGCGTGGCCATCATTTCGTGTGGAAGCGGCCCGAGACTTGGACCCCGCAGTTGACCGCTTTGGCTGTCCCCGCGCTTTAGCCGAGACGGATTGAGACGACTACAACCCGGACGATTTCGCGAACTGTGCTGGGATGATTCCGCATGGTCCGACGTTCTCGGACGGTCCGTTGTCGCCGATTTTGACTATCACGCGGACGCGCTTGCGAGCGCGCTCGATTCTGCCGTACTGCGGACCTTCCATGGCTGTCGGACTGACGACGCTGGAAGTTATTTCCGGCAAGGATTGCGTATTCACGATCGAGCCGCGATGACGGCGCAGGTGAAGGCGATCGTCGACGGATCTGAAGAACTCGCGTGGATGAAAAGCGGTCTCGATGCCGCTATCGCCGAAATCGACAATAGGCTCGATCCCGGCCGGCTATATGTCGTTGCAGATGATACCGTACTGTTAAAGCATGCGGCTCACTACCCTGATCTACGGCAGCGAGTGGATATCTGCGGTCCTAGGCGCCGCTGGACGACGCGTCCTACTCCGAAGAGGAGCGCCCACCTTGTTGGAAATCGATTTGCCGCTTCGCATGAGCAGCCTGCAAACACGTACCGAGCTTGCGACGAAAATGCTGCAGGAGTGGACGAGACTGGCGTGCAACCGGCCTGATTGGTCCGCGCCCATCGACTTCTCGTTCTGCCTGCGAACCGACATTCCTGCGGCGTGGATCGTTCGCCATTCGCATCCTGCGGAGCTTCGCGATCCGGTCGAACAGGAGCGGATATACCGGTTCTGACATGCGCGCATTGCGCATCTCAGTCCTGACGAGGCGGAAGCCCTCGCAACAAACTTCCACTCCCGCCTGCCATCGTCCTCGGCTATACTTTTCGATGCGCCGTGGTGGTGGAAGGCGCAACCCTTGCCTCTTTTGTCACAGGAGCCATCACCATGCTTGTCATCGGCATCCTACTCAACATCGTAGGCCTCGGCTTCTTCTGCTGGGTGCTGTTCACGCTCGCGATCTACGCGCTGCCGTTCTTCGTCGGCATGACCGCGGGCCTGTATACGCACCAAACCGGAACGGGGCCGCTAGCCGCGATCGGCCTTGGCATCGTCGCGGCAGCCTTCGTGCTTGTCATCGGGCAGACCATCTTTTCGTTCGTCCGCAGGCTTGTTCTCCGCGTCGCGGTCGCACTGATATTCGCAGTCCCGGCTGCGCTTGCCGGCTACTACGCGACCTTTGGCCTCTCCGGACTCACCATGACGTCTGACCTTTGGCGGCAGGTGTTCGCCGTCGTTGGCGCGGTTGCCATCGGCGTGACAGCCTGGACCCTGCAGCCCCGCCGGGCGTGCCGGCTGGGTCCGGAAGACCGGCGTTGTCGTAGGCCCGGCGCCGCGACCTGATGAGAATTGTGCCGCGCCCCCCAACGTCTGCGGATTCTGATCGGAGCAGGATCGAAGCTCAGGCTCGCCAGACATGACCCCACAGGAGATGCGCCCGGTCTGCGGAGCGCATTGGAACCGACCCTGCGGCTCCGGGCGATTAAGGTTACGGTGGCGCGACGTTCCGGGCGGGCGGTTTCGGGGACAGGACGTAGCCTTGGGGGGATGACAGGACGATTTGCAGGTCGCCGTATCGTGCGATCTTGTGTTGGTGACGTTCGCCGGTCCTCCTTGGGTCTTCTCTGTTCCGAGAAGCACGACCATTCGGGTCTCTACGATGGCCTGACCTGGCCGAACACCGGCTGCGCCTCGATCGCCTAGCCGCAATGCCGGCGTTCAACTTTCTTCCCCTGGGCTTCGCCCATTCCTCGCGAGACAAGAAAGTTGCCCGCCTGGCATCCTCCGCTGCGCTTCGGTCCGCAAGCGGATGCGGCGTCGATCGTCTCCGGCCTTTCGGTCGCCATCGAGACCGCGATGGTCGCGGCTCGGAAACAGAGAGCAAGGAGAACTATCATGGCGAACATCGGCACCTTCACGAAGACCGAGAACGGCTTCGTCGGCGAAATCGTCACGCTCACCTTCCAGGCCAAGAACGTCCGCCTCGTCCCCGAAGCGAACGGCAGCAACGAGAACGCCCCCAGCCACCGCGCCTATGTCGGCCGAGCCGAGATCGGCGCCGCCTGGTCCAAACGCTCCGGCGAAGGCCGCGACTACCTATCGGTCAAGCTGGACGATCCGAGCTTCAACGCTCCGATCTACGCAAACCTCTTCGACGAAGAGGGCGGCGAGAGCTACACGCTCATCTGGTCCCGCGGCCGCAAGGCCAATGCCGACTGAGCCGGCTTCCCAGCGCCCCGCCCGACACACCGGGCGGGGCTGCTTTCTTGAGCCGGTCCCGACGGCCCCGACCGATCGAGCCGCGCGGCTACGGTCTCGACCGCGCGGTTTCGACGTCGTGACAATAACAATTCGACCGTAACTCCGGGCGGACGGCGCCCTCCGGATGGACCGGCATTTCCGCTCCCCACGGCACTAAAATGGCGCCCTCGAACTGGCGTCAGCCGCGAATACCTAGTATATTAGGTGGCAGTATATTAGTGATCCGGCGACGTCTTCTGCATGAGATTGCGGGAGACCGTTGCGACGAATCTACGCCGGCTGCGCCAGGCCAAAAATCTGTCGCAGGAGGAGCTTGCCGATCGTGCGGGTATCAATCGAAACTACGTCGGCATGCTGGAACGCGAGCAGCATGCAGCAACGATCGACATGCTGGAGAAGCTCGCGATCGTTCTTGAGGCCGATCCGGTCGAATTTTTTCGCCGCGACACTTGAACGAGCCGCCTGTCTCCCGCAATTTCGCGAGAAATTCGGGCGGGCGCTTTTATGAAAACGGGACCATGGATGCATGGGCCTCCGCACACCATGGGTGCGGGGTGGCCGATGCGCGGCGGCATGATGGCTGAAATTTGGACAGGCGATAGCAAAGCATCGCCTACGCGATGCCGTTTCGGCGACCATGACTGGATGCCGCGGACCCCACCGGGTCGTCATTGCTCCGGTCAGACAGAATCAGGGGCACCATGAGCACGCCCTCCTTTGAAGATCGGCCACCGCAACTGGATCGCGTCAGTCCCTACGACGAGAGACATTTGGCAAGCTATATCCGGCTGCTCGATGCTGAGGCCGAGGGCGTTGACTGGCGCGAGGCAGTCGCCCTCATCTTCGGACTCGATCCCGAGAAAGAGCCCGAGCGCGCGAAGATTGTGCATGACAGCCATCTCGCTCGTGCACGCTGGATGACCGAGAAAGGCTACCGTCACCTTCTTGAGCCTCGCATGCAGTAGAATATTGCCGCGTATCTCAAGAATCGAAAACGGCGAGCGCGCGAGCCCAGCGCGACTATCACGCCATTCCAAATTTCCATCTAGCGAGCCGAGCATTTCTCCCAATACTCAACCGTACGGATCCGATGAAAGGATCGGCGAGGGAGGGACAATTATGCCAGCGACGTCCGACTGGCGGTCCGCGAGTACCGCCAACAAACTCATGCGACTCGATCGAGATCAGTTTGCCGTCGAGTTTCTTCGACGCAATCCCGCCTATGCCGAAAACTACCGCAATACACAAGACCACATTGCGTCCGGTTCGCTGGCGCACGATGCCGGCATGGCGCGCCTCGCGCGCCAATGGGGGTTGATCTTTCCCGCATGCACCCGAGATACCTGCATGGCAGTCTCCCGCCCTGTGGCAGCCGGAACATTCGCCTGCCGTTGTCGTCGTTGCGCAGGCGCCTGAAAGTTTCCCAACTGCGCATCCCATCGATTTCGACGCGCTCGTGCCGGTCGTGGCGAGCGTCGACACGGATGACGGCCGTCATCTCCTGATCGACGATCCGGATGGCCGTCATCGACTCTGGATCGTCGACGGCGTCCCGAAGCATGACAGCGCGTTCCTGCTTCCCTTCGATGATGACTTCGGCGCACGGCTGCATAGCCTTCAGCGTCTCCATCGGCGCCTCACCGGCAAACGCGCCGGGCCTCCGCTGCGCAGCCTGCAACTGTCGCCGCTTCAGCGTGCCCGGCTGTCCGTCCAGGTTCGCGCGCTCGATGGCGAACAGGCTGGCGCGAGCCGGCGCGAGATCGCCTCAGTGTTGCTCGACCCTTCGGCACGAACCATTCCTGCGATCGAATGGAAGAACGCGGCGCTGCGCAAGAAGGTCAACCGCATCGTCGCCAGCGCCGTCGCGCTGATGAATGGCGGCTATCTTACGCTCCTTCGCGGCGATCCCGCGCGTGCCAAGCGCTTCCGCCGCCGGTAATTCTTCAACCGAACCCAGACCGCAAACCGTCGACCTCCACATTTCGAGAGAGACACCGCAGGAGGCATTCTGCGGCGGGTCTCCCCCGCGACGCTGATTCTCCGTCACGCTTGCCTCCATGTCGCCGCCTTGCCCGGCGGCGTCCGGAACCCGCACGGAGGCTCTTCTTGCACGCATCATCATCAGGTATTGCGCCGCGCTTCGTGCGCACGCATGACGCCGCCGCATTTCTCGGCCTCTCCGGCCGCACGCTGGAGAAGCACCGCTGCACCGGGACCGGCCCGGTCTTTCGCAAGCTCGGCGGCCGCGTTGTCTATGCGATCGACGACCTCGAAGCCTGGGCCGCCGAGCGCGCGCGCAACTCAACCTCTGATCCGGGACGCGCGACCGCGTCGACCGGCACGGTGCCGCCGCGTTCGGCGCCGCCGCGTCCTCGTTGAACCGGGCCGATCAGATGCGCCGCCCGCTCGACGACCAGCAGCTTGAATTGTTCCGGGCACGACCTGGCGACATGGCGTTGCGCGACACGCAAGACCTGATGTCCTGGCCGTTCTTTTCCCTCGCCAAGACGCCGCGCGTCCGGCCGATCGACTTCCGGATGGGCGAGGTGACGATCCGCGTCGAGGCGACGCCGGAGCACGGGATGGCGACCATATGGGACGCCGATGTCTTGATCTGGGCCGCTTCGCAGATCGTCGACGCGCGCGACCGAGGCCGGCGCACCTCGCGCCTGATGGCCGCCACCCCCTATGAGATCCTGACCTTCATCGGCCGCGGCGATTCGGCGCTCAGCTACGAGCGCCTGAAGGCGGGCCTCGATCGCCTGCAATCCACCACCGTCGCCACCTCGATCCGTCAACCGCGCGAACGCCGGCGGCACCGCTTCTCCTGGATCAACGAGTGGAAGGAGCGCGCCGACGGCGCAGGCCGGCCGCAAGGCATCGAGCTGATCCTGCCAGACTGGTTCTACGCCGGCGTCATGGTGGACGCGCTCGTGCTTACCATCGACCGGGCGTATTTCGATCTGACTGGCGGGCTTGAACGCTGGCTGTATCGGCTCGTGCGCAAGCATGGTGGTCGTCAGCAATATGGCTGGAGCTTCGACTTCCGGCATCTTCACCTCAAGTCCGGCAGCCTCTCGCCCTACAAGCGGTTTGCGTTCGAGCTGCGCGACATCGTGCGCCGCCAGCCGCTCCCCGGCTATCAGCTCGGCTTTGCCCCCGGCGCCGTCGGCCAGCCGCGCCTGACCTTTCAACCAACCGCCCTTCAATCCATGTCGACATCGCGCGTCCGCGCGGTGCGGCGTCAACCGGTGCACAAGCTGTGACCAGACCCGTACTATCAGGAACCCGAACACCCGTACGATCGGGAACCCCGAACCCGTACTATCAGGAACCCAAACCGGACCTAAGCTCCGGCGCGGCTTGCCAAATTCGCGCGCCTAACTTTGCTAACAGTGAATCCTTCGGATTCTTGCTAACGCGATCCGCCGGTTGCGGATCGTCGAGCAACGACAAGACGTCACCTGCGCCTTCACCCGGCAACGATTACGATCGACCAACGTCGCGTCTCGATGCTGTCGTCTCGGCGTTTCCTCGTCCCGAGTTGACACACACGGAAAACGTTGGACATGCCGCCACCACCGACGTGGCGCCATGATCGTCGCGCTCCTCAATCACAAAGGCGGCGTCGGTAAGACGACGCTCGCATTGCATCTCGCAGGCGAATGGGCACGGCAGAGCCGCCGCGTCACGCTGATCGACGCCGACCCGCAGGGCTCGGCTCTCGACTGGTCCGAGCAGCGCCTGCGCGAGGGCCTGCCGCGGCTGTTCGACGTCGTCGGTTTCGCGCGCGACACGCTGCACCGTGAGGTGCCGGCCATCGCCCGCGGCGTCGACCATGTGGTGATCGACGGAGCTCGCATCGCCACGGTCATGCGCTCAGCCTTGCTCGCTGCCGATCTCGTCCTGCTTCCGGTGCAGCCCTCGGCCTTCGATGGCTGGGCTTCCGCCGGCATGCTGACGCTCATCGACGAGGCGCGGACCTATCGTCGCCGACGGCTTCTGGCGCGCTTTGTCGTTAACCGCTGCTGTGCGCATACGGCGATCGCCCGCGAGACCGTCAAGGCGCTGGCCGATCACGATCCGCCGATGCTGCGCCGGCGCATCGGCCAGCGCGTCGCCTTTGCCGACGCCGCGAAGACCGGCCGATTGGTCCGCGAGATCGGCGCAGCGTATTCCGCCGTGCGCGAGGTCAGAGCCTTTGCTGCCGAGGTCGGGAGGATCATCCGATGACAACTCCTCCGACTAACCGCGGCGTGCGCGTGTGGCATAAGCACACAAGCAAGTTCACTTCGCGACCAGGCGACGCTGAGCGCTGGGTCAAATCGCGCGAAACGCGGTCCCGCCCTCGGCGCAAGCACGGCCCCTTCACTGCGCGGCTGACCATCGATGTCGCGCCCGATCTGCGTGGTCGCATCAAGGTCGCGGCATTCCAACGCGGCGTCACGGTCGCCGACATGCTGCGCGACCTCCTTCTCAAGACCTTTCCCGATACCGATGGAGGCACGTCATGAGGGGTGTCACGATGATCGGCGTGTCGCGCGCGCAGGATGCCGGCACAACACTCACCTTTGTCGAACTGACCTGGCATAAGCAACGCATCGAGAACCGGTTACTTTTCGGCCGTCAGGTCGGACAGCAAGTCCTCGATCGCCACCGCCGCGTCGTCAGCTTTGCGCCGGGCAGCATCTTCGCCTTCGTGCGCTGGGCGGCCAACGACTTCGGCACCGTCATCTCGCGCATCGATCTCGTCCGCGCTGTCGCCGCCGGCGAGCGCTATCAGACACTTCCTTTTGTGCGGCCAGGCGGAGAGATCCTGTTGCGCATGGACGGCTGGCCCACGGTCGAGCGCGTGTTGCAGGCGATCGACGCCGTGGAGGCCCTGGGCGTCGATCCGGCCGACGCCGCGCCTGATTACTGGCAGCACGTTCACAACAGGCTTTCCGTCAACGAGACGCCACGCGCCTATACCCGCACTCGGCACCAGGCGTGGCTTAAACGACGCGAGGTCAGCCCATGACCCGTGTCGCAACCATGCTGACCACGGTCGTCACCAGCATCACGCTCGGGTCGTCGGGTTTCGTTGACCCGCCGAAGACGCTGATCTGGAACGCCAGCGCTAGCGCGCCCGTCGGCCTCTACGCCGTGCAAGCGGCCAACGATCTTGCTGTCACCGATCTCGTCGCGATCATGCCGCCGCCGCTGATCGCCGAGTTTCTCGCCGACCGCGGCTATCTGCCGAATGGCATGCCGCTGCTGAAGCGCATCCTTGCGCTTCCCGGTCAGACCATCTGTCGCAACGGCCTCGACATTCTTGCCTATGGCGCCACCTATGGCCGCGCGCGCGAGCGCGACAAAGCTGGCCGCAAACTGCCGGTCTGGCAAGGCTGCCGCCGCATCGCCGACGACGAACTCTTTCTCATGAACGATGCCCCGGACAGCGTGGATGGCCGCTATTTCGGCCCGTTCTCGCGCCGTTCGGTCATCGGCCGCGTGCTCCCCGTCTGGACCGACGAGGCGGGCGACGGCCACTTCGAATGGTGGGCCAGCACCCGTTAGCCGGCTTACCAACCACCTCACCACCACCAACCGAAAGGACGACGACATGGCACAGATCGGCACCTTCACCCGCACCAAGCATGGCTTCACCGGGCGCCTGCGCACGCTCTCGCTCGACATCGAGCTCACACTTGTTCCGGCCGAGCACAGCGATACCGAGAACGCGCCAGACTATCGGGTTCACGCTTGCGACGAGGAAGGACCGGAGGTCGGCGCGGGCTGGAGCCGCACCGGAGAGAAGGCCGGCGAATATGTCTCGCTGCAGATCGACGATCCCGCGTTCACCCAACCGATCCGCGCCAACCTGTTCCAGTCCGGCAACGACCGCTCCGCATTCCACCTGCTCTGGACTCGCCCGTCCAAGCGCGAGAACCGGAGCTGATCCGTGCCGCCGCTGCGCAAAACAAATGTCAGGCGTTCGCGCGGGACGAGCAATGATCACGTCATTCCTCTGTTCGCGGAAAAGCCGGCTCATTCCTCCGTCCCGCTCGTCCATCAGTCAGCCGTCGCGCGCAGCGGCGGTCAAGGGCGGCCGCTGGCCGGCGCTTGCGCCTTGCCCTTGACGGCCGCGAGCACGATGGCATCGGCGCTGCCGCGCGGTGGACGGAGCAATCTTTCGAAAGGAGCAAGCCCTATGGATCTCGTGACGCTGGTGACCGCGTGCGCGCTAGCGGTCGATCCGAAGCTCATGCACGCGCTGGTCTGGCACCAGTCGGGCGGCGAACCGTGGGCGATCTCGGTGCAGGGCGAACCAAACCCGAGAATTTATTCGAGCATGGATTTAGCAATCCGGGAGGCGCGCACAGAGTCGCGTGCTGTCTTGCGCGTGGGTCTCGCTGGGCTTTCGATGGCGCCATCGAGGGTCGCAGCAACCGTTCTTCTGCCATGCCGCAACGTCGCGATGGCAGCCGCCCAGATCGCCAAGCACGCCAGCCGCTGCAAAACGCATCCGCGTCTGAAGGCCGATCCGACCTTCTGCGCCGTTGCTGTTTATCGCGGTTCCTGGGAGCAGCCGGACGTCAAATTCGCGACCGACGTAGCGACATCCGTTGCCAAAGGCGACGCTCCCAATTTCGACATGCCGAGAGGCACCAGCACCGAGATTTTCGACACGGCTGGCGATGCGCAGCCTGACGCCGAAACGCCCGTCGTCGACATAACCGCGGCATTCGCGGAGCGTACTCGCGGCTGGTCGAGCGCGCTCTTTCCGCCCAAGTCCAAACCCGCAACGAGCGAGCCTGAGAGCAGATCGACTGCGCTTCCGTCTGCCCCGGAACCGCCATCGACCCGTGCGCCTGCGGCCCTTCCATCAGAGAGCAATGCGCAAGATCGCGAACTGTTTGTCCGTCGCGCAGGCGGTGAGCGCCCAAGATGAAGGGCATCGTGAATCATCGTGAGATTGCGAAGCCCAGCGCACCAGGAAGTGCGAGCCGGGAGGGAAGCGGCAACACGACCGTTCGAGGGCAAGATAAAAGGCCGCGAGGTGCGGCCCGGTCGGGGGACGGTCGGGGCATTGATCTCGCAAGTGTTTTGGTGACCGCGCCGCGATGTGCACCGGCATTCCGCAGCCCGCGCACGCGACAATTCCGCAATCCGTTCAACGAAAATCGCACCTCGCAAGACATTGGGCCATGAGCCGCGAGGACGACTTCCGCATCCGGCCTGGCCGCATCCGCTCGCGCGGGGTCCAGCGGGCAAAACCCTTTGTCGCCCAGGCGCTCGCCGCCGCCCAGAAGGCTGGTGGTCATGTGTCGCGGACCGGCAAGATCGGGGCGCCCCGCGCCTCACGCTTCGGCCGCGGCCGTGTCGCCAGTGTGCAGGCCAATCGGCTGCTGACCAGCCGCTCGCGTCTCGCCACCGTCAAGACGCGGATCGTTCGGCACAATGCTCGCCGCGCGACGCTCAAGGCACATCTCAGCTATCTCCGCCGCGAAGGCGTCTCGCGCGACGGCGAGAAGGCGCACATGTTCGGGCCTGAGACCAACGATGCCGACGTGAAGGGCTTTACCGAGCGCTGCGAGGACGACCGGCATCATTTCCGGTTCATCGTCTCGCCCGAGGACGCTGCCGATATGTCCGACCTCAAGGGGTACGCGCGCGACCTCATGCGCCAGGTCGAAAAGGACCTCGGAACCAAACTCGACTGGGTTGGGGCCGATCACTGGAACACCGACAACCCGCACGTCCACGTCATCCTGCGCGGCCGCGCCGACGACGGGAAGGATCTCGTCATCGCGCGGGACTATATCAGTCAGGGCATGCGGGCGCGAGCGCAGGATCTCGTCACCCAGGAGCTTGGGCCTCGCACCGATCTCGACATCCGCCGCAACCTCGACAATCAGATCGACGCCGAACGCTGGACACGGCTCGACCGTCAGCTTGTCCGCGATGCCGGTCAGCATCGCGTCATCGACCTCGCACCTCGACCCGATCGACAGCCCGACCCATACCTGACGCAGAAAGTCGGCCGGCTGCGCAAGCTCGAATCCCTCGGCCTCGCTCATCAGCCCGGCCCGGGCCAGTGGGTGATGGTCGAGGAGGCCGAAGCCACCCTGCGCGCGCTCGGCGAACGTGGCGATATCATCAAGCGCATGCACCGGGCGCTCACCGAGCGCGGCATCGAGCGGGCTGCGTCGAGTTATGTGCTTGCCGGCGAGGGCATCGGCGATCGCGTTGTCGGCCGGCTTCTTGATCGCGGCCTCGACGACGAGTTGAAGGGCACCGCCTATGCCGTGGTCGACGGCATCGATGGACGCACCCATCACATCAAGCTGCCCGACCTTGACGCGGCCGGCGACAGTACCACCGGATCGATCGTCGAGTTGCGCCAGTTCGACGACGCGCAAGGCCGACGCCGAGTCGCACTGGCGGTGCGATCCGATCTCGATATCGCCGCGCAGGTGAAGGCGTCCGGCGCCACCTGGATCGATCGCCAACTCATCGCCCGCGAGCCCACAGCGCTCGGTGGAGGCGGGTTCGGCGCCGAGGTGCAATCTGCGATGACGGCGCGCACCGATCACCTGATCGAGCAAGGTCTGGCGCGGCGGCAGGGACAACAAGTCATCTACACGCGCAATCTGCTCGACACGCTCCGCCGGCGTGAACTCGATGCGATTGGCGAGAAGCTCGCCGCCGAGGCGGGGACGCCGTTCCAGAAGGCGGCGAGCGGAGAACACGTCGCCGGCATCTACCGTCAGCGCCTCATGCTCTCTTCCGGCCGCTTCGCCATGATCGATGACGGGCTCGGCTTCCAACTCGTGCCTTGGTCGCCATCGCTGGAACGCAATCTCGGCAAGCACGTCGCCGGCATCGCCCGAGCGGACGGCGGCGTCGACTGGAGCTTCGGCCGGAAGCGCGGGCTCGGCCTGTAAGCATCGGACGATTGCGTCGGAAGGATCAGTATTTTTTCGCAGCGCTGCGTTCGCTTGCGATCATCGTTCGATTGTCATTGAACGCGTGCGCGCACACGAGTTTCCTGTGGCCGAATTTGCACGCGAGGAGTCGCTGTGACCGCGACCAAGATCCTCTGGGGTCAGATCCTCACCGTCTTTGCCATCGTTCTCACCACCACCTGGGGTGCGACGCAGTGGACGGCATGGCGACTGGGATTTCAGCCGCAGCTCGGGGCGCCATGGTTCGATCTCGCCGGGCTGTCGGTCTATCCCCCGCCGGCCTTCTTCTGGTGGTGGTACTTCTACGACGCCTACGCGCCCCGCGTCTTTTTAGAGGGTGCAGCGATCGCCGTGTCGGGCGGCTTCGTCTCCATCGCCGTCGCCATCGGCATGTCGGTCTGGCGCGCCCGTGAGGCGAAGCATGCCGAAACCTACGGCTCGGCGCGTTGGGCGAACACCGTCGAGGTCAAGGCCGCCGGCCTGCTCGGACCGGACGGCGTCGTGCTCGGCAGGCTCGACAGCGCCTATCTTCGCCATGACGGACCCGAGCATGTGCTGTGCTTCGCGCCGACACGAAGCGGCAAGGGCGTCGGCCTGGTGGTGCCGTCGCTCCTGACCTGGCCGGGAAGCTGCATCGTCCACGACATCAAGGGTGAGAATTGGGGCCTCACCGCCGGGCTGCGGGCGGGCTTTGGCCGCGTGCTGCTGTTCGATCCTACCAACACCGCCAGCGCCGCCTACAACCCGCTGCTCGAGGTCCGCCGCGGCGTCTGGGAAGTCCGCGACGTCCAGAACGTCGCCGACGTTCTCGTCGATCCAGAAGGTTCGCTGGAGCGGCGCAATCATTGGGAGAAGACCAGTCACTCGCTGCTGGTCGGCACGATCCTTCATGTCCTCTACGCCGAGACCGACAAGACGCTCGCTGGCGTCGCGTCGTTCTTGTCCGATCCGAGGCGGCCGATCGAAACCACGCTGGTCGCCATGATGACGACACCGCATCTCGGCAAACACGGCCCGCATCCCGTCGTCGCCTCGGCCGCGCGGGAGCTGCTGAATAAGTCCGACAACGAGCGCTCCGGTGTGCTTTCCACCGCGATGTCGTTCCTCGGGCTCTACCGCGATCCCGTCGTGGCGCAGGTGACGCGGCGCTGCGACTGGCGAATCGCCGACATCGCCGGGGAGGAGAAACCGACGACGCTCTACCTTGTCGTGCCGCCCTCCGACATCAGCCGCACCAAGCCGCTGATCCGCCTGATCCTCAACCAGATCGGGCGGCGCCTCACCGAGGATCTGCACGCGACGGACCGTCGTCATCGCGTCTTGCTGATGCTCGACGAGTTCCCGGCGCTCGGCCGGCTCGACTTCTTCGAATCCGCGCTCGCGTTCATGGCGGGCTATGGGCTGAAGTCGTTCCTCATCGCCCAGTCATTAAACCAGATCGAGAAGGCCTATGGCGCCAACAACTCGATCCTCGACAATTGCCATGTCCGCGTGAGCTTCGCGACCAATGACGAGCGCACCGCCAAGCGTGTGTCCGATGCGCTCGGAACGGCAACCGAGATGCGGGCGATGAAGAACTATGCCGGCCACCGTCTCTCACCCTGGCTCGGCCATCTGATGGTGTCGCGCTCGGAGACGGCACGGCCGCTGATGACGCCAGGCGAGGTCATGCAGCTTCCTCCCGACGACGAGATCGTCATGGTCGCCGGCGTTCCTCCGATCCGAGCGAAAAAGGCGCGCTACTTCGAAGACCGGCGGCTCGCGGAACGCATCCTGCTTGCTCCAAAACACCAGGAAGGAGGAATAAAACCCAAGCCCGACGATTGGTCCGCGCTCGCGCCGGTCCAGCCGCCAGCGCCCGTCGCGGATGGCGGTCCGGGAGGTGGGGTCACGGCACCCACCAACGTCGCCCCCACGGACGGCAAGGCGGCGGACGATCCGGCCAATGCCGGCCTGCGCCGCGAGCCCGGCCTCGAACGGCACAAGGACATTGCGCCGCAACCCATAAAGCCAGCCGCCAATGAGTTCGATCCTGACATGGACGAGCGTGACGACGATGCCGTCCGCGTCCGGGCGCTTGCCCACAACGCCCGGAATGTCGCGCGGCAGATCTCCATGGACCCGGGTGACGGCATGGAGCTCTGAGATGGAGAAGAAGGTCCGCCTGTCGGTCTATCTCGATCCCCATCTCCTGCGCTCGCTCGCGGACTTCGCCGCGCGGCGTGACCGGTCCCGCTCCCTCATTGCCGAGGCTGCGATCGCCTCATTCCTCTCGCCGGATTCCGACGAACGCCGCGAAGCTGCCACCGCCAAACGGCTCGACGGCATCGACCGCCGCATGCAGCGGCTGGAACGCGACACCGGCATCGCGGTCGAGACCCTGGCACTGTTCGTCCGCTTCTGGCTCAGTTCCACCCCGCCATTGCCCGACGCCACGCAGGCCGCGACGCGGGCCAAAGCCGGCGAGCGCTACGACAATTTTCTTGACACTCTTGGTCGCCGGTTGGCCAAAGGGCCGAAGCTTTGGCAAGAGATCGGAGAAGACGTTTGCACGTCGCTATCTAGCGCTTCGCGATAACTCATGAGTGGGTCAGCCCACGCGCCAGATAAAATCCGCCCACCTCAACGTCTGAGGATGTTACGAGGCGTTGTTCGGCGCAATGCCAACACTCAAATCGACAGGAGGCGTGACGCTTTCCATTGGATATCGACCAGGGAGCACCGCCTCCGAAATTATGAACTCTGAATGTAAGCGAGGCAGATATTGGCGTTATGACTATCTATGCTGCCACGGACGGCTGCCGAACGGCCGTTCCAAGAAGGGCTGCGCTTGCGATAATTCCGATTTGAAATTGACTAAAGCCCAACTCCGACAAATACGCCGACAAGATCAATGACAGCGAAACCGTCACCGAAGCCACGGGCAGCGCGCGCGGCATACGGGCGCCTATTACTGCATGAGGGCGGAACTCCAGAATGTCGACCAGCGCGTCGCGAAGATCGAAAACACCTTGCAGCAGCCGGAGCTTGTGGAAGAACGCCCGCGGTATTGCGAGCGCCGCCATGATGGCGCTGTCCCTTCGCGTCACGGTCGATGGTTTGATGAGCGGCCAGCACATCGAGTGTAATTATCTCCGATTGCTGATCAGTTGACGTGCGTTTTGGTCGCATCCCGATGATAGGAATTTCTGGGGCCATCGGAGCCGCGCTGATTGCCGTTCTGCTGACGTGGGCCGATTCGTCCGGCAGCAAACGATTGTCTGCGGAGGCACTCGGGATTGGCCGCGCGCTCTAAGCCCTTCGGTGCGCTGGTGGCGATTTCATAAAGCCACCGTTGATTTTCCGTCACGAGCGCCAGTTATTTTTTGGCTGGTTAGCACTACTTCGCTTGGCCGTATGAGATGCTATCGAACGCGGTCACGCTATCCGTTTTGGTCCAGAGGCCGATTTGACCGGCTTCGGAAAAGGTCCGGTCCTCAACTTCAAAGGCAGTCTTGCCATTGAAGGAGACTTTGAAGCGGTTTCCGGCGAACTCCACACGGAGCGAATGCCACTGGCCCGAGGGCACGGGTAGATTCACTCCATAGCCACCCTTACGTCCGGCGATATCAAGCGCGCTGCGTGTCCCATTGACCGTCTTGTAGAGAACAAGGTTGTTCTCGAGCGCATTGGCGCGAACGACATAGTAATTGTTGGCGTCTTTTGCTCGCCAGATGATGCCGCCCGCACGATCCTCGGAGCCCGATATTGCTTTGAAACGAACCTCGACAAAGCCGTCCTTGAGGCTGGTACCGCTTTTAAACAGAAGCGGGTATGTGGCGGTTCCTGACTGTTTGACCACATTTGATTTGGAAGGCGCGGTTGGGTCCGCCTCGACCGTCCACTTCGGGTTGCCCTTGCCGGTCATCGTAGCGGTCCAGCCTTCCGGTGGAGTGCCAACCCTATCATCCGCGAAGCTTGCTTTATCTGCCATCGCAGCACCCACCTCTATCATGCAAAGAACTACGGTCGCCGCGAGCACTGTCTTCATGCGAACCTCCATTGCTATCCAGCTCTTTCACGTACCCCTGCATTATTGTCGGCGCGCCGGTTTCTGAAGGATCCCTTCGAAAGTCATGTCGCTGCGAAATAACAAGCACAACATTCGCCTTTGCGTTCCACAGATAGAGGATCGCGAGCGAGACGGCAAAAATCAATACTTCCGGCAAAAGCGAAGGTATGCGGCTCGTCACTGTGAATACAAGTTCCACCGTGGTAGCGGCGATGAGACCCACCACTCCTGCGGATACGCCCTCCAGAAAGCTATACAAGGGCTTGTTATCTATGAGCCGTAACCAGGACAGAAAGAACAACAGCACGACCAGGCAGCATAAAGCCTAGGCCCGCGAGGAAGCCGCCAAAGCGGTGAGCAGGGAGAGGTGCTGGAAACTTTCGCACAGCGGTTAATGGCGCAACGGCCAACCAAGAAAGGTAAGTCATGAGTAAGAGAGAATTGGCGAGCCAGTGCCGCGCCATCCTTCAAATTGGCGCGGAACGCATTGCCCATGCCCTGAAGACGACTGATGCGCTCGGCATCACTGGTGCCGCCCGGCTCTCGCCATGTGGTGCTAGGAGCCTTGACCTGCTCCCCAACTCGCCCCGTTTATAAGGAGAGTCTGGTCCGGTTATGCCCCTCGTCGGGGCGTGTTGCAAACAAGCCGTGTGGGCCTCGTATGCGGCCGGTTAGTGTTGTAGACGATCCTCCATTCTTTGATGCGGCTCCATATCGAACCTTGCTGCAGCGCTCGTCTACTAGACGAGAACATAGCTGCAATTCCTTACGGGGTTTCCCGGTGAGCGGATTTATCCGGTGTGAACGGCATCGTTGAAGTCATCGCCAGTATGTCAACTTGGGATTACAGGGATTGACCCCAGAACATCACTGCCAACCCACCGCGCAGTGCCATCAAACCTAAGTCTCCGCGTCGCGACTCCGGAAAACGGGAATTTGCCAATGATTACGGTGGAGACTTTCCCGCGAAATCGGGAATGTCGGTTCCGATAATGTAGAAGGCAAATTCCCTCCTCAACAGAACAGGGAGTTATTTCGGCAGAACAGGGAATTCTGGACTAGGAACACGGAATTTCACTTCGAACGCCGTCACAAGCGATCCCGCAATTGGCGGCAGAGTAGGGCGCGCGCTTCCGCGCCTAGCCGAAAGCTGCCCAGGTGTCATAGCCGCCGCCGCTCGACGAATTCCACTAGGGAGCAAATCAAGATTTTGCAATCCTGGATCGAACCGGATGGCCCGCAGCCGTGGCAACAGACCACCGGCTGGCAGGGCCAACTAACTTCTAGTGGACCGCTCAGGTCGGTATATCCTGGAGGAACATTTCGCGCGGAAAATCAATGCCCAGCTTCATGTTACGCGCGCGTTCATAGATACGGCCCCCAATGGAGGCGAACTGGATGCCCTGGATGCCGGCGCTGTTACCGACCTCGCCTTCCAACGTGCCATAGGAACAGTTTGCCAATATCGTGATCTCATCCTTGGGCCGTTTGGCCCAATACGGCTCATCGGTGCCCCAGTTGCAGCAATCCACGTACCGCGCATTCGGGTAACGATTGTCGCTGCGCTTTCCGACCGGAACGGTGGCGCGCTCTTCCGGCGTACCGCCGATATAGGCCATCACGTTCAATCGAATGCCAAAGTCGTCATCAATATAATCTTTGACCGATACCGGCGAGCGGCGCACTAGCAGCCCGGCCGAGCCGATCCGCGCGCATGTATCTGCGCCCAGTTCCCAGTGAGTTACATTGCTAAGGTGGGTGCCGGGCGCCAGCCAATCCGCATTAAGAACCGGCTCCATCGAATTGGTGCAGGCGACGACGATATCGGCGTTCTTGCAGACTGCCTCGGGCTCACTAACCGGAACGATCTCGCAGTCGATTTTCGTTCGCATCTCCTCGCAATATTTCTCGAGTCGCGTGCGATTCAGGCTGTAGACCTGCAACCGCTCGATCGGCCGCGCGACTTTCGCAGTGAGCGGAAAAAAATGGGCCATTCCGCCCGTTCCGTAGACGCCCATGACCTTGGATTCTGGCCTGGAAAGATACTTGATCCCGAGCGCCGCCGTCGAAGCGACCCGCAAATGCTGGACGTAGCCGTCATTCATCATCGCCAGGAATTCAGAATTCTTCGTGCTATAGAGGAACACGAGGCCCGCATAGAGGCCGGGCTGGTAGGAGTAAGTTGTCTCTCTCCTCTTCCCGGCGTATTCCTCCCAACCATAAATTTCCGGCTTGATCCGCAAGGCATAATAGCCAGGATCCCGGATGCCGCCTTCCATGGAGCTGAAGCAAAAATACTCCTTGGGATTCACCGTAGGAAGAAAATTGTCGATGCGCGGTCGGCGAATGCCGTCGCCTCGTGCGAACTGGCGTATACCCTGCTCCAACGCCTCCATCGCGTCCTTAGGCGTGATGCAGTCTTCTTGATCTTTGTTGTTCAAAAACACAGGCATGGACGTTCTTCTCCGTTGTCAAATATTGCGGCTGCCGCGCCATCTAGGCGCGGGAGTTTAGGGGCTAATCCCTGGTGAATTCTCGGGAAGCAGTATCGATCGATCGCTACGCCAGCAAAGCCGTACTTTTTCGCCCACGGCTATCAGCGTGGCGCGGCGATCCTCGGCGATGACAAGGGAATGGGGGCCAATTCGAACGTGATACAGGTAAGCGCCCCCCGTGAAACGGCGGCGCTCGATCGTCCCTTCGACCCGGTTGTCCGCTCCTGCACATTCTCCAACGGCGACGTCCTCTGGACGCACGATCAGTACAACGGCAGCGTGGGGCGCAAGATCGGCGGGCACGTTCACCGTCAAAGTCTGTCCATCCGTGATTTCAATCCCGCGCGCTCCCTCGGAAACGGTTCCGCGGAATGTGTTACTTCTGCCAACGAAGTTCGCCACGAATGCGCTTGTGGGCTTACGATAAATCTCTTCCGGCGCGTCCAACTGCAGGATTCGACCCTGATGCATGACAGCCACCCGGTCTGACATATTGAAGGCTTCTTCCTGATCGTGCGTAACGTAGATCGTCGTGATCCCGAGTCGCTGCTGAATCAAGCACAGCTCGAACTGCATCTCCTCCCGCAACTTGGCATCCAGCGCCCCAAGCGGTTCATCCATCAGAAGTACCGGAGGCTCCACAGCCAGCGCGCGCGCCAAGGCGATCCGCTGCTGTTGTCCGCCGCTCATTTGGTGGGGATAGCGGTCGCCGAATTCGGCCAGGCTCACGATAGTCAGCGCTGCCTTGACGCGTTCAGCAATTTCCGGACCGGGCAATCGGCGCACTTTCAAGCCGAAGGCGACATTGTCAGCCGCCGTCATATGCGGGAAAAGCGCATAGTTCTGGAACACCATGGCAGTCGGCCGTTGCTGTGGTGGAAGATTGGTCACGTCCTTGTCTTCCACCAGCACGCGCCCGGACGATGGCGCTATGAAGCCGCCGGCGATACGCAACAACGTCGTCTTCCCGCAACCACTTGGGCCCAGCAGAGTCAAAAACTCTCCCTGCTTTACGTTGAGCGTAATGCCGCCGACGGCCGGCAGGCCCACGCCGCTCGCGTAGGTTTTGTAGATTTGATCCAGAACCAAGTTGGCTGATTGCATTCGTTTACTTCTGAATTTTCCGATTCCACGCATCGACGTATTGAGGGAACTTATCGAGCGCCTCCTGGTCCCAAGAGAGGCGCAAGGCGGTCTTGGTCATGTCGCCGAACGGAACGCGCGCGCCTAGCTCGGGGGCCTTACCTAACGTTTCGTCGAGCGCGGAGATGACGGGCCCATAGGGATTTTTAGAGACGGCCTGCATCATCTGAGCGCCAGGGCTGAGGGCGAAGGAAATGAACTTTTCCGCCGACACTCGGTTAGGGCTTCCTTTGGTTAAGACAAGGGCGGTGCAAGCCACGCCGCCCCTGGTCCCATCGCCGTTCTCGGGAAGGATAAATGCGACCGGCAATCCCTTATCAATCATCGATTGAGCCCGGCCATTGGTCATCGGCGCCGCCCAAATTTCCCCTGCTTCCATCTTCGCCACCAGGTCTGCGACGCCGGAAGAGAAGGAATGGAACTTGATCTTCGCGACTTCATCGATCGCGCGGTCCCACTTCGTCGGTGGGTCGCCGAACTGGATTGCGTAGGCCGCAAGGAGATGCTTGGGTGCAGTGGCCGCCATCGTCTGCGTACCCACGTGGCCGCTCAACTTAGGATTGGCCAAATCCTGCCAGCGGCTTGGCGCCGGAATTCCCAACTCTGCGAACTTGGTCTTGTTGTAAACGATGCCCAGGGTAAAACTGAAAAGACACGCCCCGACGTTGTCTGGCAGCAAGAATTCCTTTTTGACATTCCTGAGATTTGGCACCCGGGTCGCGTTGAGCTTCTCGGCGAGACCGCGGACTCGCACCAGGCTGTACCACGGCTCGTCCAACATAATAAGATCGAACGGCGGCGCCGATCCCGCGGTAGCGGTAAGCTTGTTGGTATAGACTTCCTCGGTCGAAGCCGTCCATTGGATCTTTACATCGGTTAGGGCTTCGAACGGTTCGCCCAGATAGCTTTTTTGCACTTCAAGAAGAGCGCCACCGTACCCGCCGAAGCGCAGGGGGTCCGCTGCAGAGGCCGATCTCGGCTCAATTCCAAACAAGGCCGCGAGTATCAAACTGCCCACTATGCCGGTCCGGCATATCGAATGCTTAGTCATGGCTTTACCCTCCATTGGGTTGGTTGGTTCAATGCGCATGGGAACAAGTATCGGTCATCGCTGCTGCAACCCGACAAAGGTCGCCAACCCGATGGTCCGCTCGATCACAAACATGGCCGCGAGGGAAAGAAGGATTACCAACATCGACATGGCCAAGACGGTGGGCTTCAGGTCGAACTCGATGAATTGGAACATGACGACCGGCAGCGTGGCGTTATTGCCCTCGGCCAGGAAGAGAGACATCGGAAAATTGTCAAACGACGTGAGGAAGGCGAATGCTCCGCCGCCAACCAAGCTGGTGCGGATCATAGGCATCGTTATCTTCCGGAAGGTAAGCCACTGGCTGGCGCCGAGATCCAACGCAGCCTCTTCGACTCGCGCAGGAATCTGCATCAAGGCCGGAATGACGGCGCGCGCCACGTATGGAATGCAGAAACTCGTATGTCCCAGGATCAAACCGATCAGCGATCCGGTGATCGCGGTGCCGATGGTGCGGTCGATCGCAAAATAGAACTGATAAAGCGATGCGCCGAGAACAAGCACCGGCAGCAGCAGTGGCGACAGCAGCAGGCCATTGACGAAGTCGCGGCCGGGAAACCTTCCCCGGACGACAGCTAGCGCACCGCTGATCCCAAGCGGCAAAGCAATCAACGTACTCGCCGTTGCTACCACCAAGCTGATATTCAGCGCATGAAAAAACGCCGGAGGAATTTCAAAATAGGAAGACAGACTGATTGAACGAGGAGGAAAAGAAAGGGTCGTATCATTCAGCGAACCGACAGCGATATAGACGAACGGTGTTAGCAAAAACGCGAATACTGCCGTCAGGAACAGTCCTGCGCCTAATCTGCCAATTGTCCGACTATCGATCATATAGCCGCCTCGAGGTGCCTCGCCCGGGTGAGCCTCATACCGATGATCGCGAGGCCAAAAGCGATGCTGGCGATAATGACCGCTAATGCAGCCGCCACCGGGTAGTTGAGCGTCATCATGAGCTCTTGGCCGATTTGAATCGGCGTGGTGAGAACCCGACCGCCACCCAACATGATGGTTGTGGTGTACACGCTGGTAGCCGCGCCGAAGATCAGAACACCGCCGGCGGAAATCCCGGGCAAGCTCAACGGGATCACAACGCGGGCAAATGTCTCTAACCGGCTCGCTCCTAAATCGGCCGCAGCGTCCTCCAGCGACCGATCTATCTGCTGAATCGCGCCGACGAGGATGACGATCATCATCGGCAGGAATGCGTGAACGAGACCGAGGATCACGCCTAGCTGATTATAAATGAATGGGATCGGGCCGTTGATGAGGCCTGAGGCCTGCAAAGCAAAATTTACCGGCCCGGTATTCGATAGGAGAATGATCCATCCGAGCGATCGAACGACAATGGTGATCAGCAGCGGCGCGATCACCATCAGCGTCAGCAGGCCACGCGCGCGGGATGAAGTCCGCGCAAGAAAATATGCGACCGGATAGCCGAGCACCAAACACACGCCGGTGGTAAGCAGCGATATCCAGATGGTGCGCAGCAGAGCGTTGAGGTAATGCGCGTCCGACAAGATACGCACGTAGTTGTCCAGCGTCCAACCGGTGCCGACTCGACCAAGCCCGAGATTGGGATGCAGGCTTTGCACCGCAAGAAAAAATTGCGGGGCGATGAACAGCACGCCCAACGCCGCCATGCTGGGAATAGCAAACAGTCCCCATCTGGTCTGCATCACGGCTACAGTTCCTCTACGCTACTGCTTCCACGGGGCGCTTGCCGAACGCCCCAGATTAGTGGAGGCGTCACAAGCCAATTCCAGCGCGCAACGCGCGCCGACCGCCGCCGTTCCCAGCAGCTTTCGCATATCAAGATGCTCGAATACGTCCGCTTCCGTATGCTGGTAGGGACTCCTGGGACCTTCGTGCACCCAGATCGCCGGCACGCCCGCCTCTACGAATGCAGCATGATCGCTGTTGGGCTGCAGCGGCGCGATGCCATGCACTAGCCAATCGCGCTTGCGCGCAGCACCCTTCGCCAGATCCAGCGCTTCGGAGGTAGCCTGAATGACGTTGCGCGGGCACAGGACGGAACTCAATCCGTCAAAATTGACTACGGCCAGGTAATCTTTCATCTGGTCGGCCCGCCGCTTGACGAAAGCGCTTGAGCCGGAACACATCCCCTGTTCCTCGACGCCACAGAAATAGAATTGCAGCGTTCGCCGCGGCTGAAGGTCTGCTGCCGCCTGCGCTAAAGAAAGTAGCGCGATATCACCGGACACATTGTCCCACGCATGACTGCCCTTGGATTGACTATCGTAGTGCGAGCAAGCAATTACCTTCTCATTCGTGTGTTCGCTGCCGCGAATTTCCACGAGCAAATTCTCTGAGATTTTACACGAGAATTCACCGTTGCTTGTCAGACGCAAGCGCACCCGGCCAGAAGATAAAAGGGCTAGCAGCCGGTGACCGTCCTCGTTTGTAACCAGCACACCCGGAATACTGCCTTGGCGCGGACTTAGGACGGCGGATCCCACCGTAATCATACTGTCCGGCGCGCGCGATATCACGACGTAACCGGTCGCACCGCGCTCCTCTGCCAGATGATAGAGCAGGAACGGGGGCCAGCCAGTGGTAACAACAATCTTATCTTTGAAATCGACCCCGCATTCGGCCAAGCGGTCGAAAACGGCCTTTGTGCCATCCCCGACGTAAATCATTTCCCCCTCCGCGCTAGCCGAAGCGGCGAATTGCAGGGGCTCAGCTCGTATGCTTTGCCGCATCGGCGACATCACTTCCAACTGAGCTGCGACCGGCAGGTAGTGCAGATATTCGAATGGCTCGATCTGAGGCGTGTAGCCAAGATCCCGCAGTGTCGAAAGAATAAAGTCGCGAGCTTCGAGCTCTCCGGGAGTGCCGGCATACTTGATTCCGATATCGCAGAGGCCTCGCCCGTAACGCTCCGCGTCGGCGGACAGTGTCGCCAGTCGCGAAAGAACGTCTTCGAAACCATTAGTCACAGCCGGGCATATCCCTTACAGCATTGCGCGGTAGCGGCGCGAGCAGCGCACGTAGCGGCATCTGTTCCTGCAACAACTAACTGTGAAGCTACCAAAATTAACTATTTAGTCAATAGCGTGATCGATTGCAGCACAACATGTCGCGGGATGCTGACTCTCAGTTGCCTACGCATCGAGCTTTCGACGCGCCAAAAATAGGCGGGGCTTTGGCCGAAAGCATGAATGACTGCAGGAAGAAATAGGTTTGGCTATTGGAAAACTGTGGAATCAATTGACCAAATAGTTAATTTGACGTATCAGGATGTTTCGATGTCAAAAGAGCGCAGTTCATCGTCATCTGAGATCGGCGTTCCTTTAGTCAACGAAGAGATGTGCTGTTGCGACAAATCGAAGCGAGGTCTTCCGATACTGATTGGCGCTCCTAATGAGCGAAGCTTAGGGTCGAAGCAATTCTGATGAAGCGTTACGCGTAAGTTCGTTGTTATAGTTTGTCCGCGCAACGACGTTCTATTGTCGAGGAAATATGGGAAAGACAGGATCTTCGTCCAAGCGCGGGCCGGCACGCGGCGCTCCGGAGCTGGTGCGCAACGTGCGCCGCACCCGGCAAAGAATTCTGGCCGCCGCAAAGCACGAATTCGCCATGAAAGGCTTGGCTGGCGCTCGCGTCGACGAAATCGCTGCCCGTTCGGGCTCCAACAAAAACATGATCTATCACTATTTCAAAAGCAAAGATCAGCTTTTCACGGCAGTTCTCGAGGAGATGTACGAGACGATTCGCACGCGGCAGCACGATCTCGAACTCAAGAACGCAGATCCAATCGCGGGCATTCGCGCGCTCGTGGAGTTCACGGTCCAAGTCTTTGAGGACCATCCGGAGTTTGTGAATCTTCTCAACAGCGAGAACCTAGCCAAAGCTCAACATATCAAACGCTCGAAGAAGATCATCGCAATGTACAATCCGCTGATATCGACAATCACAAATCTGTTGCGCCGCGGCGCCGACAGCGGAATGTTCAACACGCGCGTTTCTGCGATCGACTTGTACATCTCCATCTCGGGGATAGCGAGCTACTACATCTCGAACCGCTATACGCTGTCGGCGCTTTTCGGCCTCGACGTGAACGCTCCCAAGCGCCGCGCCCTGCACCGGCGGCAGATCGCAGACATGATCATCGCTTATGTGAAAGCTACGGATGTGGATCATCCCAAGAGCAGCCGGGCGAAGCTCCGTCGGCTCGGCGCGCCTTAGCGGTCCAGTGTGGCGTCCGTTGTCCTCGGTGGTTTTTTTCGCTTACCACCTGCAAGAGTGAGTGGGTGATGGAATTCTTCAACAGTTTTCAAGTACCGGTTCCGAACGACCAAGCTTGGCCCATCCTTATGGACGTCCCTCGCATTGCGCCCTGTCTTCCCGGCGCAGCGATCACCGAAATTGTCGATGCGGAGACATTCAAAGGAACCGTGTCACTCCGGCTCGGGCCGATGGTGTTCGATTTTTCCGGCACGGCCAGGATTGTGGAACGTGACGACAAAAACTTCCGGGCAACGGTGGCGGCGAAGGGCAATGACGCGAAAGGCCGTGGCGGCGCGCAAGCGACTGTCAAATTCGGCCTTGAACCAACCTCTAACGGCACATCCGTGCAAGTGCACACCGCGATGCAGCTTTCCGGTTCAGTGGCTCAATTCGGTCGAGGCTCGGCAATCATTTCAAGTGTTGCCGCCCAGCTAATCCGCGAATTCGAACGTTCTCTCGGAGAACAGCTTGCATCCGCTCCTTCCAGCAGTGGGATGGCCCCTCCTACGCCGGCCGCTCGCCGCCCGATCGGACTGCCAAGTCTCGTCGTCAGCGCTGCCTGGAGTGGCCTGCGAAATACCTTTGCTACGATTTTTCAGCGGAAAGGCCATCGGCCATGACGGATACGCAAGAGCTCACCGTGCGTGCCGACAGCTCACAAGGCAAAGACCTGCCTGCAACCAGTGATGCGCCGGGCGGCGCCGTCGCCGGGAGCAATAAATCAAAACTTGGGATAGGCGCACGGTTGCCGCGCAAAGAGGATGCCCGCCATCTCCGAGGACGCGGCCAGTTCGTATCCGATCTCAAGTTTCCCGGAACGCAGGAAGTTGCCTTCGTGCGCAGTCCTATTGCGCATGGACACATCCGCGCGATCCATGTGCCGCCTGAAGTCCGTGCACAAGTATTTCTCTCTTCAGATCTTTCCGAAATCCTTCCGATCACTTCGATCTGCGACATTCCTGGATGGAAACAATCGGTGTGCTACCCGTTGGCGCGGGACAGAGTGCGTTTTGTCGGGCAGCCGGTCGCGGCGTGTGTTGCGCGGACGCGCGCTGAAGCCGAAGACATCGCACAGTCAGTGATTGTGGAATACGATGAATTGCGCGCGGTCAACAATGCGCTGCGCGCGCTAGAGCCGGACGCCCCCCTGCTTTATGAAGAATGGGACGACAACTTATACATTCGAAAAGACTTTGACGCCGGCGATATCCAGTCCGCCCGCGACGCAGCCGATGTGGTGGTCAAGCGTGAATTTCGAATGAACCGCCAAGCGGGCGTGCCGATGGAAGGACGCGCCATTCTGGCATTCTGGGACGACCGGCTGGATGAACTCACTGTCTACAATTCCACGCAACATCCGCATCAGATCAGGGTGGGGCTTGCCTATTTTCTGCAAATGCAGGAACGGCAGATTCATGTGATCGCGCCGGATGTCGGAGGCGGATTTGGCATCAAAAATATTCTTTATCCCGAAGAGCTCGTGGTTGCCGCGTTGGGCCGCAGGCTACGCCACCCGGTGCGCTGGATCGACGACCGGCGTGAGCATCTGCTCACTGCAACACACGCGCGCGACCATCTTTATCGGATAACGGCTTACGCGGACTCGCGTGGGAAAATCCTTGGCCTGGAGGCGGAAATCTATGTTGATGCCGGCGCCCATGCGCACTGGCCAAACAGCCATTTCATGGAAACCGGAATGGCCGCCAAAAATCTTCCAGGTCCCTATCAGATCAGGAACTATCGCGCCGCCACCTATACGGTCGCCACCAATAAATCGCCGATGGGCCCCTATCGTGGCGTGGCACGCCCGGGTGCCTGTTTCGCCATAGAACGCACGATCGATGAAATCGCGCGGGCAGTCGGCCGCGAGCCGCACGAAGTGCGGATGGAGAATATGGTCACCTCCACGATGATGCCCTATCGCTCGATCACCAACCTCGTGTTCGACAATGGCGATTATGCACTCAGCGTGGCCAAAGCTGCGGAACTGATAGATCTCCCGGCAATTCGCCGGCGCCAGAAATCCGCAGAGCCTGACGGCCGTCTTATCGGCGTGGGTTTTGCCAGTTACACCGAGCAGACGGCGCACGGTTGCGGCGAGTGGGTGACGCGCGGCAGCCCGATCATACCGGGGTTCGAATCCGCGACCGCGCGATTGATGACCGACGGAACGCTTGTGTTGCTCGTCGGAATCCAATCTCACGGCCAAGGACTTGAGACGACGCTATCTCAAGTGGCGCATGAAGAGCTTGGGATCGATCCCCAAGAGGTATCCGTCCGCCACGGCGATACGGCGGTATCGCCGTTCGGCATGGGTACTTTTGCTTCACGCAGCATGGTGATGGCCGGCGGGGCCGTTGCACGGGCCTGCCGGCTGTTGCGTGAGAAGATGACGCATATTGGAGCCTATCTTCTACAATGCTCTCCCGAGGAAATCACCTTCGCTGATGGGTATGCCCATGGCCGCGGCGCGTCCATTTCCTTGGCGGAGATTGGGCGGGTTGCTCATTTGCGGCAGGATAGCCTGCCCAGAGGCATCGATCCAATTCTCGAAGTAGTGACCACCTACTCACCCGGAATAGATACGGGCGTATTTTGCTATTGCACGCAGGTTGCCGTGGTCGCTGTCGATCCGGAGGACGGAGCCGTCGAGCTACTTGACTACGGCGTGGTTGAAGATTGCGGAACGATGGCTAATCCCATGATTGTCGAAGGTCAGATCGTCGGAGGCGTCGTGCAGGGTATCGGCACGGCTTTGTTTGAGGAAATTCCCTACGACAATAATGGCCAGCCTCTTGCAACGACGTTTGCCGATTACCTCATGCCTACGGCGCCGGAGATTCCCGACATCAAAATTGTTCACATGGTCACGCCATCGCCCTTCACCGAATACGGTATGAAAGGCATGGGCGAAGGCGGCGCGATCTCGCCCCCTGCTGCAATAGCCAACGCTGTGCGCGACGCGCTTTCGCGTATCGGCGCCGAGGTCAACGAAACGCCTATCACGCCTCGGCGTGTACGCGCTGCCATAGTCGCCGCAGAACGCAAGGGTACGGTGGGATGAAGCCCGCACCTTTCGAATTTCGACGACCGGCGAGCATCGCTGAAGCGATCGCTCTCGTGGCCGGGCACAGCGGGTTTGCAAAGTTCCTGGCTGGCGGCCAGACCATGGGGCCGATGATCAATCTGCGTTTGATCCAGCCGGACCTTTTGGTCGACGTGTCGCGCGTGAATGAATTACGCGCGGTGGCCGAAAAGAACGGCAGCCTGCTGGTAGGCGCTGCAACACGGCATGCTGAGTTCGAGGATGAAGAGGTTCCCGACGTCGCAAATGGGTTGTTGCGCCGCGCAGCCTCCGGTATCGCCTACCGTGCGATCCGCAACCGGGGAACGATCGGCGGCAGCCTTGCGCATGCGGATCCCGCAGCCGAGTGGCCGACCGTGATGATGGCGCTGGGTGCCGTCGTGAATATCCACGGGCCCGCTGGGCGCCGTTCGCTTCCCGTCGATCAGTTCTTATTGGGCCCGATGACCACAGCACTCGCGGACAACGAAGTCATAGAAACCGTCGAGATCCCCAAGCTTTCACGAAAAGCGCGCTGGGGGATGGTCAAGCGATGCAGAAAGGTGGGCGAGTTTGCGTATGCGCTTGCCGTTGTCGTGCTCGATCGGGAACATGGTGCATGCAACACAGTGATGGGCGCCACGGCAGGTGTGCCGCTGTGCCTCCCGACCACTTCCAACTTGTTGGCCGAACAGTCGGTTTGGAGGGACGGGATTGAAGCTGAGATCCGGTTGCGATGCGAGGTTGATATCGATGCCGCCGGCTTGGTCCTCGATGAATACGACAGGCATGTGCACGGGATAACGGTGATCCGTGCCGCGAAGGAGGCACTCAAGTATGAATGAGATCACAGTCACCTTGAACGGCCGAAAAGTCACTGAACGCGTCGAAGGTCGATGCTCAATTGCTGACTTTATCCGCGAACACCAGGGACTCACCGGGACTCATCTCGCTTGCGAGCATGGCGTTTGTGGAGCCTGCACCGTGCTTCTGGATGGCAGACCTGTCCGCTCGTGCATCAGTTTCGCGGCGGCTGTCGACGGATCGGAGATTCACAGCATCGAGGGTTTAGATGACGACGAGGTCATGGCGATCATTCGGCAGGCATTCATCGATGAGCACGGCTTGCAATGCGGGTTCTGCACGCCGGGCATGCTGATCACCGTGCGCGATATCATCCTGCGCGGCATCGCCAAGAGCGACACCGAAATTCGCAATGCGCTTGCGGGAAACATTTGCCGTTGCACGGGCTACGCCGGCATTGTGCGTTCGGTTCGACTGAGCGCCAACCGTTTTGCCCAAACCGGGCTGCAAAAGAAATCTTCTCAAACATGATGTGTTTTTGAAATCGCAAATGGGCATTATCGCGCAATAATTCGATCGTCTCAGAAAGGAGCGAATTACCTCACCATGCCGAAACAGCTCATCGAGACTCCCCGTGCCCCGCCCGCGCGGGGAGCTTATTCACCGGCGCTCCGTGCAGGCGACTTCATTTTTGTGGCGGGACAAAGCGCAAGGGATAGTCAGCTCAATGTCGTCGGGACTTCGATCGAGGACCAGACAGAAAAGACGCTCGCGAATGTTGAAGCCATTCTCAAGGACGCCGGCGCAAGCCTGGCGGATGTCGTCAAAGCAACCGTACACCTGAGTGAGCTTGGCAATTTTGCCCGCTACAATACGGTTTACTCGAAAATGGTGCCGGAGCCCTGGCCAACGCGCACCACGGTCGGCAGCGTATTGGCTCCGGGCGTCATGATCGAGATTGACGTCATCGCCTATGTCGGCCGGTAGGGAGAGGAGCTCCTAGCCCCTATGAAATCTTCCCCGCCGATCCCGCAGGAACTTTGGTCGCTCATGGCGGACGTGGGTCCACATTGGTTGCAGAACGTTCGCGGCCACATCAAGTTGATGCTCGATGAATTCACGCGTGTACACAAAAACGCATGCAAAGATGGGGTGGTGAAGCGGACTGTCTCGTATGGCGCGCACGTGCGCCAGCAGTTCGAGCTTTACGCCGCAGCCGCAACGAGGAAAAATTGTGCCGCGGTTCTGTTCGTGCATGGAGGTGCATTTATTGAAGGCGACCGGAATCGTACGGAAGAAATCTATTCGAATGTTTCATATTACTTTGCGCGGCATGGAATCGTCAGCCTTAACGTGGGGTATCGTCTTGCGCCGGAAGCGGTTTATCCGGAAGCCACGCGGGATACCGCCACCGTTGTACAATGGGCTCAGGAGCATGCGGCCGATATCGGCGTCGACCCCAATCGCATTTTTCTCATGGGACATTCCGCCGGCGGCGCCCATGTTGCCAGTTACGCCTACGACAAACGCTTGCAGCCATCCAACGGTCCCGGGATCGCCGGCCTCATCGTAATAAGCGGCCGGGTACGCGCTGATAACCTGCTGGAAAATCCCAATGCTCAAAGAGTGGAGGCATATTACGGAGCTGATGCCAGCCGGTTCGACGATTATTCGCCAGTGTCCCATGTATGTGCCGATAGCGTGCCGACCTTCATTGCGTGGGGCGAATACGAGAATGCATTGATCGATGTCTATTGTGCCGAATTAGTTCATCGGCTCGGCGTTGCAAAACGCCGAACGCCGCCGATCATGTGGCTGAAAGGCCACAATCACACGTCGACGATCGCACATATCAATACCGCAGAAGATGCGCTGGGCTGCGCGATGCGAGAATTCATCGAGCATCCGAGATGACACTTACGCTCTCGCTCGTCTCATCCCGAAAATCGCACCGGAGTTAGTTTAATGAGTGACGTGCAGCGTCTTTCGCCATGGATCGGTGGCAGCACCCGCACCTTTCCAGACGCTAGCTTCTTCCCCATCCTGTCGCCAATTGACGAGGCTCTCGCCTCGCAGGTCATGGAATCCGATGCCATCGTCGTCGACATAGCGGTCAAGAATGCGCGGGCCGCCTACTTGGCACACAAATCAGCGACAACGGCCGATCGTATCGATCGGCTGATGAAAGCCGCTGATGCCGTTGAAAAAATCGAACCGGCCATCGTCGATTCGCTCGTGCGTATCATTGGGAAGCCCAAACGCGCGGCAACCTTTGAAGCAAAGCGAACGACAGCGATCCTTCGTGCTTGTGCGTCTCAACTCGCTCATGTTTTTGGTGAGGTTGTACCGCTTGACGTGACCGCGCCGGGCGCCAACCGCTTTGGCTATACCGTGCGTGTGCCCTACGGCGTGGTAGCTGCGATAACGCCTTTCAATGCTCCGGCCAATCTCCTGATCCAGAAGGTCGCTCCCGCGCTGGCTGCGGGAAATGCCGTAATCGTGAAGCCCTCCCCGCCTGGAACCGAGGTGGCGCTACTGCTCGCGGATGCCATGAAGGCAGCGCTTCCCAATGGACTCTTTAACGTCGTGCCGGGCGACCGGGAGACTGCACGGCTGCTGGCCGCACATCCAGATGTCGCTGTGGTAACGCTGACCGGGAGCACAGCCGCCGGCAACGAGCTTGCCCGCGCTGCCGGCGCAAAGCGCTTCGTCGCAGAACTGGGTTCTAATGCGGCAAACATCGTTTGCGCCGATGCTGATTTGGCTGATGCGGCGCAGCGCATTGCCGGCGCGGCGTTCGAAGCGAGCGGCCAACAGTGCATTTCCGCACAGCGCGTCATCGTGGAACGGCCGGTTTACGTTCGTTTTCTCGAGCTCCTGGTAGAAGCGACAAAGCGGCTCAAGATTGGCGATCCAAACGATCCTGCGACGGATGTCGGCCCGATGATCAGCGGACCTGCTGCGGACCGCGTCGAGCGGATGGTGGCAGATGCAGTCGCAAAGGGCACCCGTCTCATTCTCAAGTCGGAACGCCACGGCTGCACCCTTGGACCGGCGATACTCGCGGATGCACCACCCGACGCCCTTATCATGCAAGAGGAAGCGTTTGGTCCGGTTGTCGTGGTGCAGCCGGTCGCCGACCTGGACGCAGCACTTGCGTTGGCAAATGCTTCCGAATTCGGATTACAAGGGGCCTGCTTTACCTCCAGCCTCGAAACCGCGTTCAAGGTCTCCCGCGAGCTCAGTGTGGGTTCGCTCTGGATCAATGAAGCGAGCCGCTTTCGGTTGGACAACTATCCATTTGGCGGCGTCGGTTCGAGCGGATTTGGACGCGAAGGTGTCCGCTACGCAATGGAAGAACTTTCGCAGTGGAAATTCACTGGGATTCGCCTCAATCAAACTAACTAGTTTGCTGCACTTCGGTATGGAAATGTCTTTGGGCGAATCATGGCGCCGTCGATTGGCGCGCACCTTCTTACACTTGGCGAATTCTTGATTAACTGTTTGGTCAATGTGTATTGACCACCTAGTTAACAATGGCTACTCTACTTAAATCGCTGACGTAACCTCGCTGCAATAGCAGGAGCTGAAAATGAGCGCTGCGCGCCATTCGCGTTTTCCAGAACTGGTGGGCGTCCCAGTCGAAGAAATTATGCAGCAATATGTGGGCCGATTTACCGATCGAAGGCCCGATTGGGCCGCGTTTGAGGACGCAAAGATCGAGGGCTTTAAGCGCGCGCAACATCGCTTCATTGGCGCAGGCGGTTCGGGAAAGCACGGCGACGCGACAGTCATCCCAGCGAAAAATTTCACGTTGTCGATAATGTATGTTCCGCCGGGTCAGGGAAACGCTGCCCACACGCATGAAGTCGAGGAAGTCTTCTTTGTGCTGCAAGGCTTCCTGGATGTCTTTTTAGAAGAAGAAACCGGCAAGCGCATCACTGCGCGCCTCGGTCCGTGGGATTGCATTTCTTGCCCCGCCGGAGTGATCCACGGCTACCAAAACGACAGCCTGGAGCCCGTTTACTTCCAGGTGATGATCGGACGTGCCAAGCCAGAAACGATGGGATACGCGGACGAGAATCTTTATCGGAATCGGGATGCACACCTCACCCCGACTCAATCCAGTTCGTAGGAGGCCGCGACAGAACTCGCGCCCAGTTTCTGAATATCACTAACAAACTGCTGCTCGAACAATAATAATCCACGTAGCCAGGATTTGAATTTTAGGCGCCTTCGACGCCAAGTTGCTTCGCGGAAGGGACGATGACAGCAGGTGGTTTCTTCAAGACCTCTGGTCACACCGCCGCGGGCCACTTCCGCCGCTTGACCACGGGCTCAAAAGAAATTCTTCCAGGCCTGTGCTTCACCGGCGCAGTCGCGGCACTAGCCTTCGCGCTGCATCAGATCCCAGCCTTATCGATGCTAAGCCCAATGATCCTTGCGATCGTAATAGGCGTCGGCATCAAGAACATTGTCGGGACGCCGGCCTGCGTTAAAGCCGGTGTGGCATTTTCGCTGCGCAGAATTTTGCGCGTCGCCATCATTCTGCTCGGGCTACAGCTTACAGCGGCTCAAGTGATCGCAGTCGGCGCTACAGGGGTAGCGGTTATTATCAGCACAATATTTGCGACCTTTGTTTTCACAACTGTGATGGGAAGGGTATTGGGAGTCGGCCCCAAGCTGACCCAACTCATTGCCGCAGGGACTTCGATTTGTGGTGTTTCTGCGGTCGTTGCGACAAACACCGTAACTCATGCTTGCGACGAAGACGTTTCCTATGCGGTCGCGTGCATCACCGTTTTCGGCTCCTTGTCCATGCTTCTCTATCCGGCGTTGCCGGCCTTACTGCACCTAGATCCCCGTGCGTTCGGCCTGTGGACGGGAGCCTCCATTCATGAAATCGCGCAGGTTATTGGGGCGTCTTTTCAGGAAGGCCAGGTGGCGGGCGAATTCGGCGCCGTCTCGAAACTCACTCGTGTCATGATGCTTGCCCCTGTGGTGTTGACCTTGGGAATGCTCGCCGCGCGCCGCGTTGGACAAATCTCCGATAATCAGAAGACAAGAATTCAAATGCCGCTGTTTATTGTCGGGTTCTTGGCGGTTGTTGCGATCAACAGTGTCATCACCATCCCGCCAGAGACCAGGACCTGGATCGTTGCCATCAATACCTTTCTTCTTTCGATCGCTCTCGCGGCCATGGGTCTGGAGACGGACATTTTCAAGCTTACGGCAAAGGGGATTCGTCCTTTGGCGCTTGGCGCCGCTGCCACCCTGTTCATTTCCTTCTTCAGTCTTATTTTGGTGAAAATGACTTTCTGAGGAAGCAAGATGAAGGGAAATTCGCGGCTCGCGTGGAAACGGGCCACGTGTTTCAATTCCTGTGACGTTAAAGCGCGAAATAAACGACGATCCTACGTCGGTGAGACACGCATAATTCTAAGTTATATACATATGCCCACGACGATGCGCGGCGCCAATATTACAGCATACGAGTTTGCATGTCGCGCGGCTAGCACGAGGCTCCTGGAGTGGGTATCTGTTTCCTCCGCTTTCGATGGCGGGGAAACGAGTGGTGGATTACCCTCCCCAGCCGTCGTCATAACGAAGGCCCTAAGTTGCTCATCTCATTCGCTTCTAGCTACTCGCCATCCGAATGCGCATCTCTTGGGCCGCCTTGACCATGTTGACAAGCGCGGGCCGCACTTCGTCCCATTTGCGCGTCTTGAGACCGCAATCCGGATTCACCCATATCTGATCCACCGAAAGCCGGTCTTTCGCTTTGATAAGAAGCGAAGCCATATCTTCGATGTCCGGCACGCGGGGCGAATGAATGTCGTAGACGCCCGGGCCAATCTCGTTCGGATAATGATACGTCGCGAAGGCATCCAGCAGCTCCATCTTCGAGCGCGACGTCTCGATCGAAATGACGTCGGCATCCATCTCGCCGATGGAATCGATAATGTCGTTGACGACGTTTTTCATCATGGGATTCGGCTATTTCGTCGCAGTCACCGCGCTCCGCAGATTGCCTGGCATCTCGCGCGCTTCATCGAGCAGGTCCGCGCGATTCCCGCCGACGCCGTCATCGTGCGCCAGAACTGGCTGCGCGCCTATGAATTTACGACCGATCGCGGCGCGCTCGCGCTGAACGACTACGCGCGCGCCAACGATCCCTTTGCCAAGGTCGGCAAGCGCCAAGTCGCCATCGAAGTCTCCAGCGTCATCCGCGCCTCCCCGGAAAGCTTCCGTGTCGCCTGGATCGAGCGCGCCTATGAGAACGGCCAGCTCGCCACGACCGAGCGCTGGACCGCGATCCTCACCATCGCCGTGCAACAGCCGCGCGACGCCGAGCGCCTGAAACAGAATCCGCTCGGCATCTATGTCAACGCCATCAACTGGTCGAAGGAGCTTGGATCATGAAGCCGCCTTTCCGCAAAGCCGGCCCGCCGGCTCTGAGCATCTCAAAGCATGCATTGGTCCGGAGATCCGCGATTCCGGTCCTCTTGATCGGCGCCGCCGCGCTAGGCGGCTGCGCACAAAAGCTCATTCCGCCGGACATCTCCTACGACGACATGAAGCCGGCGGTGCTGATGGGCGAGCCGCCCGCGCCGGTGGAGATCGTGGAGCTGCCGAAGCTCTTGCCGCTGCCGGGACAATTGAAGCCCGTGCCCGGCGCCAAGTCGCCGCCGGAACCGAAAGATCCCAAGCAGCGCGTCACCCAGGCCAACGCCGCCGCCCGTGTGCAGCCGGTGCGCAACGGCTTCATCAATGCCGTGCAGGTCTATCCGTTCTCGCCCGGCGCGCTCTATCAGGTCTACGCCGCGCCCGGTCAGGTGACGGACGTCGCCTTGCAGCCTGGCGAGCAGCTCGTCGGCTCGGGTCCCGTCGCCGCAGGTGATACAGTGCGCTGGATCATCGGCGACACCGAGAGCGGCACGGGCGAGGCCAAGCGGATTCACATCCTGGTCAAGCCGACGCGGCCGGACCTCCAGACCAACCTCGTCATCAACACCGACCGCCGCACCTACCTGCTCGAACTGCGTTCGACCGAGAAGACCTACATGGCCTCGGTTTCCTGGCAGTATCCGCAGGACCAATTGATTGCGCTGCGGCGCCAGAACGCCGCGGCGCTCGCGGCGCAGCCCGTGGCGGCCGGCGTCGACATCTCGGCGCTGAATTTCCGTTACCAGATCGAGGGCGACACACCGGCGTGGCGGCCGCTGCGCGCCTTCGACGACGGCGCCAAAGTCTATATCGAGTTCCCGTCCGGCATCCGCCAGGGCGAGATGCCGCCGCTCTTCATCATCGGTCCCGGCGGCGACTCCGAACTGGTCAATTATCGCGCCCGCCAGAACTACTACGTCGTCGACCGCCTCTTTGCGGCGGCCGAACTGCGGCTTGGCGACAACAACAGCGAGCGCCGCGTGCGCATCGTGCGTACCGATGGAAGGCCGCGGCTATGACCGACGGTACGCAGCGAGCGCCCGAGATCACACCGGACCTGCGGCTGCGTGGGGAGCGGCCGCGAGTCACGCGGCTCTCACGCAAGGTGTTGATCGGTCTCGGCGGCGTGGCCGGTCTCGCCATCGCCGCGGCGCTGATCTACGCGCTCCAGACGCGACGCGCTGATCAATCGGCGAAAGAGCTCTACTCGACCGAGAACCGCACCACGGCCGATGGTCTCACCGGCCTGCCGCGCGACTACACCGGCATCCCGAAACTCGGGCCGCCACTTCCGGGCGATCTCGGCCGGCCGATCCTCAATGCACAGAATCGTGGCCAGCCCGTACCACCGACGGGGCCACTGCCGCAGCCCGGAGTCACACCGGAGGAGCAGCGGCGCCTGCAGGAGATCGAGGCGGCGCGCCTGGGCAAGCTATTCGCCTCGACAGAATTCCGCGCCACGCCGTCGCAGCCTGCGCCAACCAAACCCGGCGCAACGCCGGGCACGACGCTTGCGGTGCCGGCGGAAGCACCGCCGGTCGATCCCAATGCCGTGCAGAATATGCAGGACCGCAAGCTCGCCTTCGTCAACGGCCCAGTCGATCGCCGCACCGTCAGCGCCGATCGCCTCGCGAATCCCGCATCGCCTTATGTCGTGCAGGCCGGCACCGTCATTCCGGCCGCGCTCATCACCGGCATTCATTCCGATCTGCCTGGTCAGGTCACGGCACAGGTGACGGAACATGTCTATGACACGCCGACTGGCAAGTTCCTGCTGATCCCGCAGGGGTCGCGTCTGATCGGCCAGTACGACAGCCAGATCGCCTTCGGGCAGAAGCGCGTCCTGCTCGTCTGGAATCGCATCATGCTGCCGGACGGCAAGTCGATCGTGCTGGAGCGTCAGCAGGGCGCCGATGCTCAGGGCTTCTCCGGGCTCGAGGACGAGGTCGACTATCACTGGTGGGACCTCGCCAAGGCGGCTGCGCTCTCCACCTTGCTCGGCATTGGCACCGAGCTTGGGTCGAGCGACCAAGAGAGCGATCTCGTGCGCGCGCTTCGCCGCGGCTCGCAGGATTCGATCAACAACACCGGTCAGCAGCTCGTACGCCGCCAGCTTAACATCCAGCCGACACTCACCATCCGCCAGGGATTCCCGGTGCGCGTGATCGTCAACCGCGATCTTGTGATGGCGCCCTACGGTCAGGAGGCAAGCCGATGACGAAGCTCAAGCTCGCTACGATCGAGAATGACAAGCCGGTGAAGTTGACCGTCGAGCTTCCCGCGGCGGTTCATCGCAACCTCGTTGCCTATGCCGAGGCGATCGGCCGGGAAGGAGGTCAGGCGGCGCCCGACCCGGCCAAGCTCATTGCCCCGATGGTCGAGCGATTCATGGCAACCGATCGGGCCTTCGGGAAGGTCAGAAAGCAGGCTGCTGGTCGAAGGCCCACGGCCGACCGGCCGGCAACGTTGGGCGCTACATCCACACGACCACCCGCGGTTCGAGATCAGCAGGCGTAGGCCTCGTCTAGCTATCAGTATCATGTTGAAAAATAGACGGTTTTAGAGAGGATTTGAACATGAGGCTATAGTCTATATAGACTCATGTTGAAAAGTTATCACTTTTCGATCATATTCCAGCATAATGGTAGATCAACGCCTATCGCTCTCTGACTACATGCTGGACCGGCTGGCGGGCGGGCAGATCGTCTTTTCTCAGAGGGACGCTCTGGACGCCCTCGGGGTCTCTCCCGGCGCCTTTCTTCAGGCTGCCGCACGTCAGCAGCGCCGGAGAGCGCTTCTCAATCCGCGTCAGGGCTTCTACGTCGTTGTCCCCCCTCAATACCTGTCTTGGGGAGCACCACCGCCTGCCTGGTACATCGATGACCTCATGCGTCAGGAGGAGCGCCCTTACTACGTGGGTCTGCTCAAGGCAGCCGAACTGCACGGAGCGACGCACCAGGCCGTGATGGAGTTTCAAGTCATCACGGATAAGCGCTTGCCCAAGATCCGCGCCGGGCGATCGATCATCTCGTTCTTCTACCGCAAGGACATGGCAAGCGTTGCGCACGCCATCGTCGATCACAAGACGGATACGGGACGCATGCGCATATCTTCGCCTGAGCTGACGGCGTTGGATCTCTTGCGCTACGCCCACAATGTTGGCTCGATCGATGCCGTTGCGACGGTGCTCGCCGATCTCGGCGACAAAATCGATTCCGAGAAACTGGTCGCACTTGCGCCCGTCTTCGAGCGATCGGTTATCCAACGGCTTGGCTATCTGCTGGATCGGGTTGGACATGCCGAGCAAGCTACGGGGTTGCACGGCTCTCTGTCGCAGTTCAAGCCGCTGCCCTGGGTCGAACTCGAACCGGGCCGGCGTGGGGACGCGCAAACGTCCTCGCCGCCGCTTGAGAAGAATTCCCGCTGGCATGTCTTTGTCCGTCATCTGCCGGAGATCGATGAATGATCCCGGCGCAGAACATCATCGCCTGGGGTCGCTCCGTTCCTTGGGCAGAACAGAGACAGGTCGAGCAGGATCTGATCATCAGCCGCGCTCTCGTGGAATTGTTTAACGACCCGTTCTTGCGCGAGCAGCTTCGATTTCGGGGCGGCACCGCGTTGAACAAATTGCATCTGCCCAAACCGCTGCGTTACTCCGAAGACATCGACCTGGTGCGAACGACCTCAGGGCCTATCGGTCCCGTCCTGGATGCAGTTCGTAGCATTCTACAGCCATGGCTCGGACAGGCGCGCTTCGACCAAAGCGACGTTGCGCCAAAGCTGCGTTTTCGCGTTCCAGCCGAGGATCAATCCTCGCCCGCGCCGATCCGCCTCAAAGTCGAGATCAATACCCGCGAGACGACCGCTTTTGATCCGCCGCGCATGATTGCATTTGCCGTGGAAAATCCGTGGTTCTCGGGAAAGGCCGATATCGCGACCTTCTCGGATGAAGAGCTGCTGGCCACCAAGCTTCGCGCGCTCTTGCAGCGCGATAAGGGTCGTGACCTGATCGACTTATCGCATGCCAAAATGACCCTCGAAGGCCTCGATGTGGCGCGCGTGGTTGCTTGTCTCCGCCAATATTTGGATCAGTCGAACTTGGCGATTTCCCGAGCTCAAGCCGAAGAGCGCATGTGGGCCAAGCTTGCCAATCCCGCCTTCATGGCTGATGTGCGACCCTTGCTTGCGGCTGATGAGGCTGAGGGTTTTGACGACGTTGCGGCTCAGGCAGCTTTCAAGTCGGTGTTTGCAACCTTTATCACGCGCTTCCCCGGCGAGCGCTGGGCCCGCACAAAAGAAATGGCTGAGCATCACGGGATGCCCAATTTGGCCACGACTGAATGATCGACAATCATGACGTTGTTCGTCGGAGTCGATCGGCCTTTTGTTCGGAGTTCGCGGTATGTGTTTCTCTGGTATGCCGAAGTCAGGCCCTAATTGTTTTTGAACGCCGCACGACCGGGTGGCGAAGCAGAGCGTAGACAATGAGCGGTATACCGACCGCGCCCGGCGCCAGCCAGTAAGCAATGGGAGGGAGCTCCTTCCAAGGGGGCAAGCTCTTTCCGTTGTCCACGTAGAATGCCGTCAGCAATAGGACATAGGACAGCCCCATGCCGGTGACGTGTAGACTCGCCCAGCCGAGCCAGCGGCGCTGTAGAGCCCTGCGGCCGAGAAAGGCCGCGGTGAAGGAAAGCGTCCCGAGAATGAAGAGGTGGTAATCCTCGACCCAACGCACTGCGGACAGCGCGGTAGCGGAGATGAAAACCGCGGTCAGGCACCAAAAGTAGATTGTGCCGAATTTCGAATGCCGGCCGCGTCCTTTCGCGCTCAGCATGGCGACAGCACCGGTGGTGACGCAAGCGAGTCCCGCGAGGATATGGAAGCCCACGACAGCCAGAAACATTGGAGATGTCGAAGGGATCTCGATCCCCGCCACGAGGGTGCTTCCGTCTACCATCCGATCTGCGCTTCCACTTTGAGCTTGCATCGACGATTGACGCCGAGGATCGCCGGGCGCCCATTATATCGACGCCTACACGGAGATATCCGGGATCAAGTTTTCCTCCGTACGGCCCTGAATTGCCGGGCTCACACATCGTCGATCACCCGCTCAATCAAAAATCCGGTTTGCCCATCTTCGACCTCATCCGCACACGCTGACTCCCTATTTTTCTTGGTGAGTATGTGGTGAGTTTGCTTTTTGCTCACATCGGTCGATTTTGCTAAGTCATTGATTAATTGGCGCGCCCGACAGGATTCGAACCTGTGACCTCTGCCTTCGGAGGGCAACGCTCTATCCAGCTGAGCTACGGGCGCCTGGGTCCTAGATAGCCGAAGCCCGCCGCAGCGGCAACGGCTGGCGCTCACCGCCCCGAAGTATGGCTATCGCCCCGGCCCGCCGCCGCTTTATAAAGGCGAGGGAGTTTCGCCGGTGCCTGAATCAAAATCCCCCATGCCCCGTGACAGTGCCGCATCCGCCCCGGAGCCGCACTTCGCCTGGGACGATCCGCTCGATCTCGAAGGCGAATTGACCGAGGACGAGCGCCGTGTGCGCGATACCGCGCGCGCCTATGCCAAAGCCAAGCTGTTTCCGCGCGTGCTCACGGCCTATCGCGAGGAGCGCTTCGACCGCGCGATCATGACCGAAATGGGCGCGCTCGGGCTGCTCGGCCCCACCATCCCGGAGGACGAGGGCGGCGCGGGTGTAGGTCATGTCGCCTATGGGCTGATCGCGCGCGAGATCGAGCGGGTCGACTCCGGCTATCGCTCGGCTCTGTCGGTGCAGTCCTCGCTGGTCATGCTGCCGATCCACCTGTTCGGCAGCGAGGCGCAGCGGCGCAAATATCTGCCGAAGCTTGCCAAGGGCGGGCTGATCGGCTGCTTCGGCCTCACCGAGCCCGACCACGGCTCCGACCCCGGCTCTATGACGACGCGCGCGGAACAGGCTCCCGGCGGCTTCCGGCTGACGGGCGCGAAGATGTGGATCACCAACGCGCCGATCGCAGACATCGCGGTCGTCTGGGCCAAGCTCGACGGTGTCATTCGCGGCTTCATCGTCGAGCGCGGTGCAAAAGGTTTTTCCACGCCGAAGATCGAAGGCAAGCTGTCCATGCGCGCTTCGGCCACGGGCGAGATCGTGCTCGACGGTGTCTTCGTACCTGAGGACAATCTGCTCCCGAAGGCCAAGGGGCTCGCCGGTCCCTTCTCCTGCCTCAACAGCGCGCGCTTCGGCATTTGCTGGGGCGCCATGGGAGCCGCGGAATTCTGCTGGCATGCGTCGCGGCAATATGCGCTCGACCGCAGGCAGTTCGGCCGCCCGCTCGCCGCCAATCAGCTTATCCAGAAAAAGCTCGCCGACATGCAAACGGAGATTGCGCTCGGTCTGCACGGCGCGCTGCGGCTCGGCCGCTTGCTGGAGGCGGGGAGGGCGGCGCCGCCCGCGATCTCGCTGCTCAAGCGCAACAATTGCGGCAAGGCGCTCGACATTGCGCGGGTGGCGCGCGACATGCACGGCGCCAACGGCGTCTCCGACGAGTTTCATGTGATGCGGGTGATGAACAACCTCGAGACCGTCAACACCTACGAAGGCACCCACGATATCCATGCGCTCGTGCTGGGGCGCGCCATGACGAGCATACAGGCTTTTTTCTGATGCTGGCTTGCTTCACCTCTCCCCGGCGGGGAGAGGTCGGCCGCGAAGCGGCCGGGTGAGGGGGGTCCGGCGTTGCGATATCGCGAGGGCAGTCCCCCCCCCCCCCCCCCCCCCCCCCCCCCCCCCCCCCCCCCCCCCCCCGACGCCGCCCGCGTCGCCGACGACGCAATCGCCCGCACCGACGTTTCGCACACCGACGCCACCGCGCGTTCCGACGCGCGTTCCGCCCGCGCCGCGCCTACGCTGCCCGCGAACTTCGTTCCGCCCGCTCAAGTCCTCGCGCTCGGCACGTGGGTTCCGATTCGCCGCGAGCCGCGCCGCGACGCTCCCCTCGCGGGCTACATGCGCGCCGGTGCGATCGCAGGGCTCGAGGGCATGCCGGCCGGGCGCGAGACCTGTCCCGTCCACCGTGATCATCCGGAGGGCGGCTGGTATCGGCTGCGCGGCGGTGGGTACGTTTGTCTCGGCGGCGCGCTCGCCGTTCCGTGGCCAGCGCGCGGAGCGTTGCGCCCGGCGCAGCCGAGCACGGACTCGGGCACGGGATTGCCGTACACGTACGCGATCAACTACGGCCGCTCGAACATGTACCGTTCGCCGCCGACGACCGAAGACCTCCGCGTTCACGAGCCGTGGCGATACCGAACGGAGGATGCGGGCGAAGGAACGACCGCCGCGACGGGCGCAACGACGGGCAGCGCGAGCGCGAACGCGGGAACAGAAACGAGCGCAGGCAGCGGCAGCGGCGGCAGCAGTGGGAGCGGCGAGACGGCGGTGACGCCGGACGGTCGACCGTCGCTTCGCGACTTGCGCGGTGACCCGAGCAGCGTCGTGATCCGCAGGCTTCTCAGCGGCATGTACGTCGCACTCGACCGACTCGTGCGCGATCAAGACACAGGCGAACGGTACTGGCGAACGCAGAGCGGTGGTTTTGTTCGCAACGGCCCGCTCTCGGAGCTGCACCGATGGTCAACGTTCGTCGGGGTGGAACTCGATGCGACGCGAACGCTGCCGTACGCGTTCATGGTGAGCCAGACGGGTTGGGATTATCGCGTCGTCGCGGAGGGCCGCAACGTCAGCGCCCACCATCGCTCGCCACGCTTCACGGCGTTTCAGTTGACCAACGAAGCCCCGATCGTCTCGGGCAACAACCGGTACTTCCGCACGGTCGATGGGATGGCGGTGATGGAGCGCAATGTTCGGATCGCGCCGCTGCGGACGCCGCCCGAGGATGTCGGTCCGACGGAGCACTGGTTCGACATCGACGTCGATCAACAAATTCTCGTCGCGTACGAAGGCCCGCGCCCGGTGTACGTCACGCTCGTGTCGACCGGGCGCCGCGGCCCGCGGGACAATCGCGAAGAGTACGAGACGCCGGTCGGACACTTTCGAATCCGCGGCAAGCACATCACGACGACGATGGACGGTGACACGGCGGCCGACGGTCCGTACAGCATCGAAGACGTCCCGTGGGCGATGTACTTCTACGAAAACTACGCGCTGCACGGCGCGTTTTGGCACGGCAACTTCGGCTGGCGGATGAGTCACGGCTGCGTGAACCTCTCGCCGCTGGACGCGCGCCGGTTGTTCTACTGGGCCGACCCGCCGTTGCCGGAGGGATGGCACGGCATCTTCGCGTCGCCAGAGCATCCCGGCAGCGTCGTCGACGTGCACCACACGGGACAGCCCACGCCCCGCGCGCGCGGGCGCTGACCGGTTACGACGCAGCGGACGGCGGTTTGCCGAGAAGCGCTCCGAGTTCACCGGTCGCGTCGAGCTCGCGCACGATGTCCGCGCCGCCGACGAATTTTCCGTCGACGTAGAGCTGCGGAATCGTCGGCCAGTTCGAGAAGTCCTTGATGCCCTGACGAATCGCGGGATCCGCCAGCACGTTGACCCCTTCGAACGGTACCCCGTGCCGCTTCAGTGTCTCGACCACGGCGCCAGAAAACCCGCACTGCGGAAAAGATTTCGTGCCCTTCATGAACAGCACGACGCGGTTCGATTCGATCGTGGCCTGGAGTGTCTTGCGCGTGGATTCATCCATGGGACCGTTCTCCGATTCAGCCGGACCCCCGATCGGGCCCGTGGAAATTCGCAGCGAGCTTAGCGCCCCGGCGGTCGACACGCCGGCGGCAGTTGTCCACCCATGACGGCGAGGCAACTCGCGCCCGACAACGCGGCGTTGCACATGGCCATGTCTGCCGGAGATCGCATGGTGTCCATTCCGGGTGGGCGCCCCGCGAGGCACGATGGGATGAACCCCTGCAGGCACGTTGCGATGGCGGTCGGCTGGCAGTGCGCGCAGAACGCCTGCCCGAGCTGCTGACACCAAGTCTGCAGCGTGACATTGCCGCTCGGTGCGATCCCGAGTCCGTTGGCGCCGATGGAAGGCGGAATGGCGGGCGCGCCGGGCATTCCTGGCATCCCCGGCATTCCAGGCATCCCCGGCATCCCCGGCATGCCTGGCATTCCAGGCGGCATTCCAGGCGGCATTCCGGGTACCGCCCCGGGTGTGCCCGGCGCGGGAGCGCCCATCCCCGGCAGCGCGCTCAATGCACCCGGCGGAGCGGAGGGCGTTCCGGCCAGCGGTTGGCACATTGGCAGCGCCGGCACGTTCGCAGCGCCGAGACCTTGGGAAACGGCCGACAGCATCATTCCACACAGCGCTTCGCCGCCGGGGCCGAGCGCACTGAGCGCCGCCATTTGACCGCACGCCTGTTCCAGCCCCTGCCCGCGGGCCTCGGGCATCGAGGCAATCAGCGTGCAGCACTGCGTGAATCGCGCGCACGAGCCCGCCGGCGCCGGGCCGCCGGGCATCGGCAGTCCTGGGATCGCTGGCATTCCCGGCATTCCCGGAATGGCTCCCGGTGCGCCGGTTGTGCCCGCTTGTCCAGGCATTCCGGGCATTCCCGGAGGCATTCCTGGCATTCCGGGCGGCATCCCGGGCATTCCGGGTGGCATTCCGGGCATTCCCGGGGGCATTCCGGGCATTCCGGGAGGCATCCCGGGCATTCCCGGGGGCATTCCGGGCATTCCGGGAACCATGCCTGGCGGCACGGGGGGTTGCGGCGCGGCCGCTGGCACGGGCGTCGTGGTCTTCTTGCAAGCGGTCGCGGCCATCAGGGCGGTCGCGAGGACGAATGAACGCTTCATGCGCGGCTCCGGTGCGTTGAGAACGGAAAAGGCTCGAATGACCCGCCGAAGACCGGCGACGTCGCCTTCGTCCCCGCGGGGCCTGCACGCGAGGTACCCTTCGTCGATGCGACTCGTCAAGGTCGGTCTTGGCAACGTCAACGCGACCGTGGGCGCGGTGGACTCGAATCTCGCGCGGTGCCTGAGTCAACTGCGCGAGATGGCGGCGGATGGCGTGACCGTCGCGTGCCTTCCCGAGCAGGTGCTGGGGGGATATCCCGCCGAGGATCTGGTGCAGTGGCGAGGCTTCGTCGACGCGCAGTGGCGGACGCTGCGGGCCGTGGCGGAATCGACGCGCGATCACGCAATGGTCGCGGCGGTCGGCCTCGCGGTGGCGCATCGCGGCCATGTGTACAACGCGGCGGCGGTCGTTCATCGCGGCGCGATCTTGGGCGTCGTCCCGAAGGAAAAACTTCCCACGTACAACGTTTTCTACGAGTTGCGGACGTTCTCGCGCGGCGCGGCCGGAATGCGCGAATCGCTCGATGGCATCCCGTTCGGGGATCTCGTGTTCGATTTCGACTTTGGCACGCTGGCCGTCGAGGTGTGTGAGGACCTCTGGTCTCCGGACGGACCGATGCGACGCCGCTGCGCCGCCGGTGCCGAACTCGTGCTGAACCTTTCGGCTTCGCCGTTTCGCATGGGCGTGCGCGGCACGCGGAGCGAGATGCTCGCGACGCGATCGAGCGACAACCAGTGCACGCTGGCGTACGTGAACCTCGTCGGTGCCAACGACGGACTGATCTTCGACGGCGGCGGGCTGGTGTTCTCGAACGGGCGACCGGTGCTCGACGCACCGCGATTTCGCGAGGGTTGGACCTGGGCGGTGGTGGACCTCGATCGAACGCGACGACTACGGAACGAGAGCACGACGTGGCGCATGGACGCACAGGCGCAGCTTTCGGCGGGACAGAGCGTCCAGCGCGTGCACGAAAACGCCCCGACATCCGATCGCTCGGCGCTGCGCTACCCGGCCCCGGTCCACGGCAGTTACTTCCTACCAGCCGCGACGTCCCCGGGCGCACGAACGCCGCGCTCGGAGTTCTGCGAAGATCTTCTCGACGCTCTCGCGCTTGGCATCGGGGACTATTTCGAGAAGACCGCGGCGTTCAAGGGCATCGGCATCGCGCTGTCGGGCGGACGCGACTCGATGCTCACGCTTCTCGTGGCTCACCGATACCTCGAGCGTCGATTCTCGCATCTCGACGATGCGACGCGCCGGACGAAGATTGGCGAGATGCTTCACGTGTTCTTCATGCCGTCGCGCTTCTCGAGCGGCGAGACCACCGTCGCGTCCGAGACGATGGCGAGAGAGATCGGCGCACGATTTCAAGTGGTACCGGTCGAAGACGCATTCGACCGAGAAGTCGAGGTCGCGACGTCGATGCTGGGCGGCGCGGAGCCCACGGCCGTGACGCGACAAAACGTCCAGGCGCGGATTCGCGCCCAGCGAATGTGGAACTGGGCCAACAGTTCGGGGTTTCTGTTTTTGCAGACGGGAAACATGTCCGAGAAGGCGATGGGGTACACGACGATCGGCGGCGATCTCGAAGGCGCGCTCGCGGTGCTTGCGAACGTGCCGAAGACCGTGGTGATCCATCTGCTCGAGTATTTGCTCGAAACGCGCGGCTGGGACGGGATCCGCCGCTGTTTCGCCGCACCGGCGGGCCCCGAGTTGCAGGCGAACCAGCGCGGCGAGGACGAGTTGATGCCGTTCCGGGTGCTCGACGCCTGCTTCCATCTGTACGCGTCCGAAAAGTTGTCGCCCGACGAGATCGTCGGCGTGCTCGACACGACGTTTCCCGACGATCCATCCGGAACGCACGCGACGTGGGTTCAAAAGTTCGTGCAGGGATTCACGCACAGCATCTACAAGTGGGTACAGTCGCCGCTCTCGCTGCACGTTGGCAATCTCGATCTCGATCGCGAGCGTGCGCTGCAACTGCCCGTCGTCGAGAGCACGGAATGGACGCAGGAGACGCCGCGCACGAAGTAGCGATCCGTTTGGCGAGGCGCGAGCGGTGAGCGGCACCTGGGTTGCAGTTTCCGTCGAACCCCGGCAATGTCGCAGAGACTTGGAGTTCGCCGCGACGTTGGAGATTCCATGAAGCGTTGGCTGTTCCTGCTGATTGCGGTTGGGATCGTCGCGTGCGCTCGCGGGGACGTCGTTCGCGATGCCGGGAGAGATGCCGCCGGGACCGACACGGCAGGAATGCCCGACGTACCCGTGGCGACCGACGTGCAGAATGACACGCCGCCGGCGTGCGGTGGCGGCCAGATCCTGTGCGACACCGGTTGCGTGAACACCCAGAACGACGCACGCCACTGCGGCATGTGCGGCAACGTCTGCTCGGCGGGACGCGCGTGCGTGGCCGGTGTCTGCGAAGTCGTGTGCCCGATGGGACAGACACGTTGCGGGACGGGCGGGATGGTGACGTGCGCGACGCTGACCACCGACTCGAGCAACTGCGGCGGCTGTAGCCGCGCGTGCATGCCCGGGGAAGTGTGTTCGATGGGAACATGCCAGACCGTCTGCGGCGCGGGGCTCACGACGTGCACGTCGGGCGCCATGCGCGCGTGCGCGAACCTCATGACCGACCCCGCCAACTGCGGAACGTGCGGAAACCTCTGCGCCGCCGGCGAGTCGTGTGTGACGGGCATGTGTCGACTCGTCTGTCCTGCGGGCCAGATGGCGTGCGCAGGGCGGTGCGTCGACGTGACGACCGATACGTCGAACTGTGGAATGTGTGCCCGCATGTGCATGGTCGGCGAAACGTGCATGTCGGGAGCGTGCATGTCGCCGTGTGCCGCGGGCCAGCTCCTGTGTGGCGGGCGCTGCGCGAACATCATGACCGACGCGCTCAACTGCGGGCGCTGCGGAAACATCTGCACGGCCGGGATGGAGTGCGTGGCGAGCGCGTGCGTGATGATGTGCGCGGCGGGGACGACTCGGTGCGGCGGTGGCTGTGTGAACTTGACGACGTCCTCTACGAATTGCGGCATGTGCGGTCGCTCGTGTTCCGGGATCGAGATGTGCACGGGCGGAACGTGCGTGCCCGTGTGCCCGGCGGGACAGACGTTGTGTTCGGGCGTGTGTCGCAACCTCACGAGCGACGTGAACAACTGTGGCGCGTGCGGTCGAGCATGCGGCGGCGGGCTGATCTGCACCGCGGGCGCCTGCACGTCGGCGTGCGGTCCGGGTCTCACGATGTGCGGCGCTGCGTGCGTGAATCTGTTCACGGACAACAACCACTGCGGTGGCTGCGGAGTCGTGTGCGGCGGCGGAACGACGTGCAGCAGCGGTTCGTGCACGCTGACGTGCGGCGGCGGCCTGACGATGTGCGGTGCGTCCTGCGTGAACCTCTCGAGCGACACGTCGAACTGCGGCGGGGGCGGCATCGCGTGCGGCGGCGGCGAGACATGTTCGAGCGGCACGTGCACGTCCACCGGCAGCATCACGCGATACGTGCTCGGTGCGGGGAGCAGCTCCGCCGTCGACGCGTGCACCGTGCCGGGCAGCACGACCCTGATCACCGGGCCGGTCGACGATACGACGGGCCCCGGCTCGTTGCCGTTCACGTTTCGTTTCTACAGTGGCAGCTTCACGACGTTCTGGGCGAGTAGCAATGGCGCGCTCGGTTTCGGTACCGCCACGAGCGTGTACGTGAACGCCTGTTTGCCGTCCGTCAGCATGACCAATGCACTGATGCCGTTCTGGGACGACCTCTACGTGAACGGCCGCGTCTGCGGCGCGACCACGGGCGCCGCCCCCAACCGCCGCTACATCGTGACGTGGAGCAACGTTCGGTTGTATCGAGAACTCTCGGGCAACATGAACTTCTCGGCTGTGCTCAACGAAGGTTCGAACGTCATCGAGTTCGTGTACGGAACCATGACTTCCGTGGCACCGGGAGCAGGGCGCGGAGACGACGCGACCGTTGGAGTCGAAGACGCCACCGGCGGAGTGTTCACGCAGTCGTCCTGCCTTACGCCAAGTGTGAGCCCAAACTCCGCGATACGCTTCACACCGATGTGACGTGCGAACTTCCTGCACGATTCGGCTCGGGTCACCGACGACGTCGCGCACGCGACGCTTCGCAGCGTGGAGCCTCGCAGCGTGGAGCCTCGCAGCGTGGAGCGTGGCGGCGTGCACCTCCGCATGTGCTTCGCGGTCCGGCGGCGCACAGAGAGGCGGGACACTCGAAGTTCCGCCGGGTGCCTCGCGCACGGGGATCGACGCAGGCGCCCCGCCGCTCGATGCGACGCCGCTCGACGGCGCGAGTGACATCGCTCGCACTCCCGACGGCAACGTCGACGGTCGCGCGACTGGCCCGCTCCCCAACCTGACGATCAACGCCGACCGCGTCCGTCGCAGCGCCAGCTTCGAAGTGCGCGAGTTTGGCGCCCACTCCTGTGACATCCAAGAGGGCTGCCTCGCGCGCCCCGGTCGCAGAAGACTGCTGCGGTTCGACCTCGAGACGCCCAATGACGGAATTGGCGATGCGTACATCGGACACCCAACGCGCGACGATCCGCGGTTCGAATGGTCGACGTGCCACGGACACCGGCACTTCCTCGGCTACGCGCGATTCGGGTTGCTCGATCGGAACGGCGCCGAAGTGGCGCATGGACACAAGCAGTCCTTCTGCTTGATGGACAGCAACCGCACGGGCCGCGTGCCGAGCCGCGCGACGGCACGTTTCACGTGCGACGGCGATCAGGGAATCCAAGCGGGATGGAGTGACGTCTACGAACGCAATCTCGACTGCCAGTACATCGACGTGACCGACGTCGCGCCCGGCACGTATCGCATTCATGTGGAAGTGAACATCAGCCGCGGCATCGAAGAGACGCGCTACGACGACAACGCGGTCGACGTGGAGATCAACATCACGCCCCAGGGCGACGCGGGCGTCGTTGCCGAAGACGCAGGGGCGCCGGGTGACGCGCTGCGACCGTGCACCAACCCGACGTCCGGGCTGGATCGCGAGTGCGGCTGGACGCGCATGGGAGCCTACGAGTGCACGCCGGGCTCGCATGTGCAGGTCGCGTGCAACGCGGGGTGTGGCGCAGGCTTGGGGACATGCACCGGCGATCCGATGTTGCGGGTCTGCGAGGGCGTCGTTCCCTCCTGCACGCACATCACGATGCTCGGGCAGAACGACGACTCGTGCCCGGTGATCCGCGGCGCGCCGAACGCGTGCCCGTCGGTCACGATCGACTGCCCGCGGATCGGGAGATACACCGTGCTCACCGGGCCGTACCAATCGGCACACACGGCAACGTGTGTGCTTGGAACGCATTGACCGCGGGTCGTGCCGACGCGGCCGGCGACCGCGGGTCACGCCGAAGCGCGCATCATCCCAGCGAGCCGCCCCATACGCGATACGAGATGACGACTTCGTCTCCGCGCAGCGGCCGGAACATTCGTCCATAAAAGATCACGGACCGCGTCGCGGCATCGTAGTCGAAGCCTTCGTTGCGAGAGCGAGGCACCATCATCCCACGCACACGAACGCGGATCGTGCTGGTGATCGGCGAACGAGTGAGAGCGAACTGGCTGGACGCACCCGCGACGGCCGCAACGATCCGGTCGAGCGCCAGCGCAACCTCCGGATCGCTCGCGGTGCCGAACGGAATGTTCGCGCCGCCGTTGGCCTCGACGACGCACCGCGGAATGTCGCGGATGTCGTAGTCGCTGCACATCCGCGTCGGGTAGACGGGCACCATGCCGAACGTCAGGATCATGTTTCGCTGGAAGTACGAAATGATGTTTCGCAGCGTGGAGTCCGAGTACATCGCACCGTACGCGCCGACGCCCGGCCCAATCTGCGGATCGAACCCGGCGCGAAAATAGTTGTTCCAGTCGTTCGCCTCGGAACCCGTCGGGGTGGTGGGTTCATCTGTCACGAAGAACGCCACGACTCGCGCACCGTCGCGGAATCGGCGCTCTGCGCTCAGAGTACCCGCTCGCCCGCGGCTGATGAACTCCCAGCTGCCCTGGATCGCCGCGGCGACAGGCTCTTCGGTCCCGCCCGTGAATGGGTACGGGCGGAGTGTGTCGCCAGCAACCGTTGGGCACGCGGTCACCGTGACTTGCTGACACAAGAGCGAAGCGCCCATCGCGTCAGAGCCTAGGACCCATTGGAATCCAGGCGAATCGAGGTTGAGCGTGATGTGCCCCGCGTCGAGAACGCCGACGCGGAAGTCGACTCCGGCCGCGCGCAGGTTGTTGAAGAACGTCACGGCCGTGCGGCCCAAGCGCTCCTGCGCGATGTACATCGACCCAGACGTGTCCACGGTCCAGAGGAAGTCGACCATCGACGGCCCCTCGGCGCGATAGACTTGGCAGCCCTGCCCCAGCGTGCGTCCGCTTTCCGCGACGCCGGTCGTGTTCGTCAGGTCTCCCATGCGAATCGCCGTCGACGTCATGACATCGTCGTACGCCGTGCGCGGCGCGATGCCGATCATCACGTCGGTGCGGCCCATCGTCGAACCCATGGTCCGACGCACCGTCGTCACGTCGAGCAGAAACTCGCTGCCCGCCCCCACGGACATCGCCGGCGGCGGCGCCGCGACGCCCGTCAGCGCGAGGACGAGAGAGTCTCGCAACGCGGTCGCCGTGCTCAACCCCGCGACGCGGTAGGTCGAAGCGACCGCCGGATTGCGCTCGTGCGTCGTAAGCGATCGACCGACGAGCACCGGAGTCGTCATGGCGCCGAGGGTCGTCAGCACGATCGTCTCGATCCGATTCGCCTCGGCGCGCACGTTCGGCGGCATCATCGTCGCGTCTTCCGAGCGCTGGACGAACACGGCGGCCGACACGTTGGTCATCGCGTCGTCGAGCAGTCGCGCGCCGCGGTTCATGGTCCCCGTGATCGCGACGCTGGATCCCCACGCAGGGTCGTGACCCAACTGGGTGGGGCCGTTGGGGATCTCGACCAGCGTGGGCATCGCGAGTCCCATCGGGCGGCAGATCGCGACGCCACTCATCGCATCGCTTCGTCCATCGCCATCCGTGTCCGCGAGCCGCGGGTCCGTCTCGCCCATGTCCAGTTCGATTCGCCCGTTGCGGTCGGGATCCTCTTCGGCATCCGGAACTCCGTCACCGTCGGAATCGGCGCGCGTCGGATCGAGACCGAGACAGCGCTCGCCGGTCATGCAGCCCGCGTCGTTTGCGCACACGACGGGCGGGCGACGCTGCGGCACGGAGGCGGAGCTCACGCAAATTCTCGGGTACGATCGTTCGACACCGTCCTGGATCCCATCGCCATCGGTGTCTGGGTTCTGCGGATCCGATCCGATCATGCACTCGATGTCGTCAGGAATCCCGTCACGGTCGGTATCCATGCCCGGCCGACATCGAAGATCTCCGCCGTCCGACTCGACATCTCCGCCTTCGGCGCCTGCAGCGTCCGAAACGATGTCCGACTGCGCGTCGACCACGTCCGAGCCCACCAACATCGGGCTCTGCGAGCAGGCCATCGCGACGACGAGCGACGTGCAAAGCAAACCGTACGACAGGCGAATGCGCATGGAAGCACCTCGGTCGCGCTTTGTCTCCCGCGCGCGACAATGGCCCTAGTGCATCGCCCGCGGGGCTCCGTGTCAAGCGGAGCGCCCGAAGGCCGCGTTTGTCAGTTGCACATGATCGGGAACGACCCGAAGCAGGTTCCGAGGCGAGTTTGGCACATGGTGCTGGTCTGCTGGGCGTTCGCAAAACACGTGTTGAATGCGGCAAACTCCGTCGCACATCGCCGCGCAATGCACGCCGTGTCGGTCCCGCAGGCCGGGCCGGCGTCGCTGGCCATGTCCCGTGCGGCGAGTGCACAGGCGCCGAACGTCTGTCCCTCGGTGGGGCAGCAATCGAGCTGGGCCTGAACGACGCACATCCCGCAGGTCATGCTGCCATTCACACAGTTGGTCTGGCACGTGGCGTTCATTCCACACATGCACATGCACGTGACCACTGCGCGGCCGCACGTCCCGCCACCGCCGGCGTCGCCGCTCGGCGTGTCCGACGTCGACGGCCGGTCGGCGGTCGCGTCGCCCATCATCATCTGCACGTCGCTCATCATGACGACGTCACCGCTCACGACGTCACCGGAGGCGTCGGTGTTCGTCGCGGGATCCCCGCACCCGACCGCCGTTGCGACCAACAGGACCAGAACCAATCGAAGGGACACTTGCATGGGCGCTGTGGAACTCCTCTCGCGGCGCCGGCTTGTAGTCGGGATCGCCGAAGTTCGCAAGGCGGCCAGCGGCCGCCGAGGAATGGGCTCACATCTGCGTGTACAGCGCGCCCGGATACGTCTGCAACGTGTACGACCCTTCGCTCAGGCGCGAACCGTACGTCGTGACACGAATGACGAACGTTCCCGTGACCACCGGCGTGTAGACGATCCTGCTGTTGAGCGCCGTTCCGTTCGATGCGCTGTCGTCGTCGTGCGTCACCTCCGAGCCGCTCTGGAGGAGGATCACGTACATGTCCAGCGACGAGCCGGGCGACGTGATGCTCGGCCCTCCGCGCGCGACGATCGTCACTGGTACTCCGGCGATCAGCTGGATCACGTAGTCGTCCGCGACCCGGCCATCGGGCAAGAGCGTGTCGCCGCGTTGGAGCGAACCGTTGGCGACGGCGCTCGTACTGATCATCTGCACGACGCCGGGCGCTCCCGTCACCGGCGCCCGCGGAGTCTGCCCCGGGAGATACTGTGCAGGAAACTGTCCGCGCGGGATTCCGTTCTCCGTCTGCGCGCCGCCCGTGCTGCGCGCGCTGCCGCTCCGTCGCCCGCACGCCGCGGCGAACACACCGACGACCGTGAGCACGACGACACGATGGCGCGCGCCGGATGGGGGCAATCGCGTGCCGACCTCAGCGTTTCTGGCGCCCAAGCACGTACCCCGTCGCGTAGATGCACGCCGCCGCGTAGGCGATCAGAATGCCCCAGCACATCAACAGGTGCGGGACGGTGTTCGTGTACTGCTCCTCGGCCATGCCGATCTGCGCGGCCGTTCGGCCCGCGGGCGGAATCGGAATGTCGTTGAGCGCTGCGACGGAGCCGAGCGCGTCCATCGACCAGCGACTGGCGGTAAACCATGAGACGACGTTGGTTGCGCCCTCGAGTTTGAAGATCAATCCCGCGAAGAGAATCTGCGGGATCAACGCGAGCGGGACGACGGAGATGGCCTTGTCCGGCGACGACGCCAGCGCAGAAATGAGAAGCCCGAGCGCGAGTCCGGCGAGCGCCGCGAGCGCGACGGTGACGGTGATCTCGATCGTGGAGCCGAGAAGAATCGAGTTCTCGGGGAAGGCGACGCGGAGGTTTACGATGCCCACGAGCATGATCGCCTGCACGACGACGAGCAGGGTCAGGACGACGACCTTCGACGCGACGTACGGCCCGATGCGCAAGTTGGCGAGCCGCTCCCGCTTGAGAATTGGGGTCTCTTTGCAGATCTCGCGCGCGGCATTGATGATACCGAACCACACACCGACCGTCGACAACATGAACAACAACTTCTTCGCATCCCACGGCGTCGACCCGGTGCCTGCGATCGAATTCTCCTTCGAGACCAACATCAACAGCGCGCCGATGATCGGCGCTTGCAGCACCATGATCAGCAGGTTGCGGCGGTCCTGGAACGTGAGATCGATGTAGCGCATGGTGAGAATAAAAAACTGACGCCACAACGATGGTTTGAGTTTCTTTCGCTTCGCGCTCTCCTGCTGTTGCTCGATCGACGGCCCCTGCGGCGCGGCGTTGAGCCGGTCGAGCACGTACTTCTGATACTCAGCCGAACGCCGGTACCGCATCTCCCAGAGTTCTGCGAGAAACGGCTGCTCCGTACTGTTGGGGTTCTGGCTCTTCCAGTGTGCGTACTCGTCGCGCAGGTCGTGCGTGACGAGGTTCGTCTTCGGATCGGCGCGTCCCTCGAGCTTGGTGTAGATGTCCGCGAAGTCACCGCTGGTGACCTGGAAAAACGGCAGCGCGCCCTGCGGCGGGCCGAAGTACACCATGCGTCCGGTGGACATGAACGCGACGTGATCGCATTGCGTAATGTTCGCGGTCGCGTGCGTTACGAGCACGACGGTGCGCCCGGAGTCCGCGAGCTGACGCAACGTGAACATCATCTTCTTCTCGAGTCCGGGATCCAGACCCGACGTCGGCTCGTCGAGGAACATTAGCGACGGATCGTTGAGAAGCTCGCTGGCGATCGAGACGCGCTTACGCTGACCACCCGACAGATTGTCGACGAGCTTGTCTTTGTGTGCGGTCATGTCGACCGCGTCGAGCACGTGCGCGACGCGTTTCGCGATCTCGGCCGAATCCGTGTCCGGCGGCAGCTTCAATCGCGCCGCGTATTCGAGCGCACGCTTCACGGGCAGCATGCGATGCAGAATGTCGTCCTGGGGCACGTACCCGAGGATGGATCGATAGGCGTCGAAGTTCTTGTAGTAGTCGTCGCCGTTGACCAGAACCTGGCCGGTCTCCGCCGGGAGAAAACCCGAGAGCGACATCATCAACGTGGACTTCCCGGTGCCCGACCCACCGACCAGCGCCACGAACTCGCGCGGCTCGATGCTGAGCCACACGTCGTTCAGAATGCACTTCTTGCCCTTGCCGGTCGGATCCGGCACCTCGCGCTTCAGGCCTCGCGCGTCGACGCGAATCGCGCCGCGTTGGTCGTACGTGTCGAGGCTGTCGCCGTCGTAGGTGAGTTTGAAGGGCCCGATCTGCACGACGTCGCCCGGCTTGATCGGTCGCGCACCCGAGAGCTTCTGTCCGTTGACGAACGTCCCGTTCGTCGCGCCGAGATCGCGCACGACGTGATGGTTGGTGTGCCACTCGACCTGCGCGTGCACTCGGGACACGAGCGGGCTGTCGAGCACGATGTCCGTGTCCACGCGCCCGATGGTGACCAGTGGCTTTCCCGGCGGCGTCGGGTAGCTCTGCGAAATCTGCCCAGCTTTGTGAACCCTTGGCGCGAGCGGATTGACGTACGTGATGTTGACGAAGTTCGCCGTGGTCGGATCCGGAATTCGGATCACGTCGCCGTCGGACAGCATCTGCTCGGTCACTCGCTGTCCGTTGAAATAGATCCCGTTCGTCGATCCGACGTCCGTGATCCGATGCGCTGTCGCGATCGTGTCGAACCGCGCGTGCTTTCCCGATACGAAGAGTGAATGCAAAACGATGTTGTTTTCGGGCCGGCGTCCAAGCGTGATCGCGTCGCCCACGAGCGGCGCGTTGATCGTGCCGCTCGGCTCGACGATTTGCAGCGTCGCACCCACGGCGCCCGCCACCGTCGCGGGAGGTGCACCTTGCACCGCCGCGAGCGGCGCAGCGACGACCGCGGGCGGCGCCGCATTGGGCAACTGCCCAGGCACGAACGAAACCGGCGCCGGCTGTTCGGGAAGAGCCGCGGGTTGCTGCGGGACGTACTGCGTCGCGCCGAATGCCGCGGGCGGCTTGTGCGCTGGCGCCGCGGCGACCTGTTGCGATTTTCCACACGCGCCGCAAAACACGGCGCCCGCCGCAGGAAGGGGCGCGCCGCAATGGATGCACTGACTCACGTTCGGGTCCTCCGTCCACGCGACCCGCCACGTCGGGCAGGCCGTCCGTTGCGCCGGGGATCATAAACGACTCGCTGCGTTCCGCGCGCGACGAATCGCCGCGTGTGTCTTGACGCCTGGGTGCTTTCCGCGTCCCCTCGGCGCTCGGTTTCTCGATGGACTCCACGCCCAAGCATCCCGAGGACGATTCGGCGCTCTTCTCGAACTTCGACAGCGCGCCGCTGCCCACGGGCGTGATCCGCGACGGGACATTTCGGTACGTGAATCGCGCACTCGCGGACTTGCTGGCGACGACGACGGATCGGCTGATCGGCATGCCGTTCTTCCAGCCGGTCGCGCCGGAGGACGTCGAGCGTGTGCGCGAACGGCACCTCCAGCGTCTCCGGGGCGAGCCTGTGCCGGATTCGTACGACTTCGAGGTCGTTCGCGCGGACGGCGAGCGGCGCGCCGTCGAGATCTTCGTGAAGTCGGCGGCGCCGTACGTGCTGTTCCAACTCGTCGATCGCACCGAGCGCACGAGACATCAGGCGCGGCTGCGGGACCTCGCGCGACTCGGCGCTTCGGTCCAGTCGCTGCGTTCGGCCCGTGAGATCTTTCACGCCGTTCGAGACGGGCTGCACGCGATGGACCTGGCGTACTACCGGCTGCGCATCGACGGCGACGAGGCGGAGATTCTCGAGACCAGCCTTGCGCCGTCGATCGCATCGGAATTCGAGGGGCCGACTGGAATCCGGATCGTCGGCATGCGAATGCCGTTGGGACCAGGGTTTCGAGTGGCCGCCCGCGACGGCGCCGCGTACCTCGACGACGTCCCGACCGCCGCGCTGCGCGTGGCCGTTGGGGCGCCCGGCGAACGTGCACGCGACGTTGCGCGGGCGCACGGGCTCACACGCGCGATCGTCCTGCGGCTGGAGACCCACGACGCCGCGCAGCAGATGCTCGTCGGTGCGGGCGACTGGCTGACGGACGACGACGTGCCGGCGTTCCTTCAATTCGCGACGCAGGTCGTCGCCGCCTTGGAGGCGGCGCGCGTGATCGACGATCTGTCTCGCGGACACGCCGAACTCGCCGCGCTGCACCGCCTCGCGGTGACCGCGGGCGAACTGACCGACCGTGATGGACTGTTGGAAGTGGCATGCGAAGAAGTGAAGCGCGGCTTTCGCGCGGACTCGGTCGCAGTGTTTCTCATTGCCGACGGCGCGAACGTCGCCCGGCTCGCGCGGATGCACGGCGGCACGCCCGAGATCGCACGCGCGTTCGCAACGGTGCCACTCGATGGCTCGAACGTGGGCATCGTCGCGCGGTCTGGCCGCGCGCAAACGTTCGGGCCCGACGACTACCCGCGCGAGGTCGGTGCCGTGGTGAGCCCGATCGACCGATACGCACTGATCGCGGCGCCGCTCATCGCGCGTTCGCGAGTGCTCGGCGTAGTGAACATCGTGTTTCACGGCGAGCACACGGTCGACCCGCGCGAGATTGCGGTGGCGCAGGCGATGGGCTCGCAACTCGGCGTCGCGATCGAAAACGCCCGGCTCTATGACGACCTCCGCGCGAGCTATGCGAAGCTCGCCCAAGCGCAGGAGCAGTTCGTCGCGCGCGAGCGTCTCGCCGCGCTCGGGGAAATGGCGGCGGTCGTGGCGCACGAGGTTCGCAATCCACTCGGCGTGATCTTCAACTCGATCGGCTCGTTGCGCCGGATGATCCCGCCCGAAGGCGACGCGGCGATGCTCTTCGCGATTCTGGCGGAGGAAGCCGACCGACTCAATCGGATCGTCGGCGACCTGCTGGACTTCGCAAACCCGTCGACGCCGAGGTTGCGCGACGAAAACGTCGAGCGAGTCGTCGACGATGCGGTGCACGCGGCGCTCGGAGCGGATCCCGATCTCATCGAGGTCGCGTTCGAATCAGAGCAGGACCTCCCGGTGGTTTCGATGGACTCACGCCTGGTACGGCAGGCCGTGCTGAACCTGGTGATCAACGCGCGCCAGGCGATGCCCCGCGGAGGAACGCTTACCGTTCGAATGACCCGCGACACGATTGGCGCGGCCGACGCCGTTCGCATCGACATCAGCGACACGGGCGCCGGCATCGCGCCCGACCTCCACGCCCGCGTCTTCGAGCCGTTCTTCACGACGAAAGCCGCAGGGACGGGGCTGGGTCTCGCCGTCGTCAAACGGATCATGGAGGGCCACCAGGGCCGCATCTCGGTTCGCTCGGAGTCCAACGTCGGTTCGACGTTCACTCTGAGCCTGCCGGTGCGTCCGGTCACACCGTCGTGACTCCATCCACCCGATCGTGCAGCGCTTGCCCGCGGGCGAGACGGCCGATGTTGTCAGCGACACGCGCGGCGACGCGCTCGAACGATTCACTCGTCGATCCGGCCACGTGAGGCAGCACGACAACGTCGTCGCGCGCGAAGAGCGGATCGGCCGGATCCCACGGTTCGTCCCAGAATACGTCCAACCCCAGCGCCCCGAGGCGCCCCGACGCGAGTGCGCGCTCGAGCGCGGAACGATCGACGATCCCGCCGCGCGCGACGTTCACGAGCGTCGCGCCTTTGCGCATCGAAGCGAACATCGCGTCATCGAATAGACCCTGCGTCGCGGCGTTCAACGGGCAGTGAAGCGACACGATGTCCACGCGGCCGACGAGAGCCAACAGTCCGTCGCGCCCGTCCCGCCGTCCGGCGCCGACCACGTGCATGCCGAACGCGCGCGCGAGCTGTGCGACCGCAGTGCCCGTTCGACCCATCCCGACGATGGCGAGCGAGCGACCATTGAGCTCGTGGCCGAGAGGTTCGCCGATGCGGGCTTCGGCGAATCGACGTTGCGCGACGCGCCAACGCCGTGCGAGCGCGAGGATCAACAAGAGGGTGGCCTGAGCAACCGAATCCGTGTTGGCGGCGGGCACGTTGCATACCGGGATGCCGCGCGAACGTGCGGTCTCGATGTCGACGCGTTCGTGACCCACGGCCGGTTGTTGAATGAGTCGAAGCTTCGTCGCGCGCTCGATCACGTCGCGCGTGAATTCCGCGTTGCTGGGCAGCGCAACATCCGCCGTTGCAATCTGCTCGGTGAGCGGCCGGGATGGATCCCGGGCGATCACACGCGCCGGGATCTTCCGCGCGTCGAGCGCGCGCTGGACCGTCGGCACGATGTCGTGCCATCCGGTTCCGCAAAAGAGCACTTGGAACATCGCGTCGGAGGGTACACGCGCCGCTGGCGTCCGTACCGCCCTCCGTGCTACGAGACGGCATGGTCGTGCACCGACCTCCGTCGAAGCGCGAGCAACTCGAGGCCTTGCTCCAGCAGGGGAGCGTTTTCGTTCACCTCGATCCGCGCCGACCGGGCGTCAGCGTTCCGTCGTGGCTGGCGCGGCGGCCGCAGCTCGTGCTTCAGCTCGGCTACAATTTCCCCATTCCTATCCCGGACTTGACCATCGGCGCCGACGGTGTCCGCTGCACGCTTTCGTTCAACCGCGCGCCGCACGCTTGTGTGGTTCCGTGGGCGGCGGTGTACGCGCTCGTCGCTCAGGACGGCGCGATGTCCGTCTGGTCGGACGACCTTCCACCCGAGATCATCCCGCCCCCGGAGGCCGAGCGCTCGATGCAAGTCGCGCCCGTACCGCAACGCCGAACGCGTGGTGCACGCGGTGCGACGGCGCCGTCGGCCCTCCCGCGTGCGCGGACAGCCGCGGCCCGCGACCGTTCTGCCGACGAGATCGTCACCGACGTCCTGCGACGCAAGCCCACGCTGGCGCCCGAGCCCACAGCGCCGAAGGGAAGCGGCAGCAACGACTCGCCGCTCTCGGAGCCGACGCGTCTCGCGGACCACTCGGCGCGACCTTCGCGACCGCCTGGTGCACCGCGACGTCCTTCGACTGCGCCGCGCGAGAGGCCTCCGTACCTTCGAGTCGTGAAGTAGGCACCTCCCGGGGACGTTCAACGGCCTGGCGAGAGCGCTACTTCTTGTCGTCGAGATCTTCGGCGAGATACGCCAGAATCACTTCGTCGAGCGACTTTTCGCTCATGAGATCCTCGCCAAAGATGCTGGCCGAATCGTTCTTGTGACGAAACGAGCCGAGCACTTCCGGCGCTCGCACGGGCGCGTACCGACCCGAACGGACGGCGGCTGCCGAACTTCCCGACGCGTCGGCTCGCGGGCCTTCGGCCGGTGACGACGGCGGTGACGGAGCGGGCGGCGACGGGGGCGCGGCTGCGAGCGGCGGCGTTCCGGCGACCGTGGGAGACGTTGCCGCGGGAGGATCGACCGCGGGGATGCCTGGCTGACTCGGCCTGCGCAGCGGCGTCGATGTCGCGGGGGTGCCAACCGGAACACGGCGGGACGCGGCGGGAAGAGTTGCCGATGCGGGTGGCTCTTCGACTGCGGCCGCGGGTGCATCGCCTGTCGCAGCGACGGCCACGGGTCGCGACGCGGTGATCCCTGCCGACGACGGCCGCTGCGCCGGGAGCGCGGCCGACGAGCGCGACGTCGAGCCGCCGCCCGCCGCAGTGGGTGGAGCCAACTCGCCAGGTTCGAACATCGTGTCGAACTGACCGTCACGCAGGGCGATGAACATCGCCTTGTGCTGATCTTGCATGACCTTCTTGACGCGCTCCTTCATGTCAGGAGCTTCGAGAAGTTCTGCGTACGCAGTTTTTGTGCTCTTCAGGATTCGTCCGCCGTCCGCGAAGAGGTGCGTGATCACGTGCGGGTGACCCACGCCGGAATCTTCCGTCTGGATGTGGAAGACTTTGCCCCTGTGCCGGACGTTCGTATTGTATCCGAGGAGCGGTGATTGCCCTTTGGACATGGACCGCGGCAAACGCTACCACGCGTCTGCGGGAAACTCACATTTTCACGACAAGCATCACGTAGGCCGAAATCAGCGTCACGTAGAGGGCTGCGGACAGCTTCGCACCCGAGCGCCACGCTCGAACGGCGCCGACACCCGGAACCGCCAGGCCAAGCAACACGAGCCCGATCCGCCGCGGCCGATCGCCGCTGCGACGCAGTGCCAGGCGCACGTGCTCGACGCCCCACAGCGCCGCGAGCGCGCTCATGGCGACCCACCGGATGACCGCGGCGGTCAACACGCAGGACACTCGCTCCCGACTTCGCAGTGCCGGCTCACGCGGTCGAACCTGCAACGTCCGCCGACGGCGGTTTCCGCGGCGCGAGCACCAACCGTCGCCACGTCGGGAGCGCGAACGCGACGATGGTGACCACACATACGAGCAGCACCGCGACGAATCCGGCGTCAACCCAGCCCTGAATCACTTTGGCCGGGTCGCGCAGCCGGGTCATGGGCAGATAGATCCGCAGCGCGGCCTGGACGCCCGCAGTGACCGTCGTCGTTCCGACGAACAGCCACGGGACGAACGTAACCCACGCGTACCGCGGCCCGCGCTCGCGCAAGATGATCGTGGTTCCGACGGTGAGCGCGACGACCGCGAGAAGCTGATTCGCGATCCCGAACATGGGCCAGATCGTCTGCACCGAGCCCGTGAGCAGGAACGCCGTCCAGCCACCGACGACGATCGTCGTCGCGAGGACACTCGAGGGCACGCTGCCCGTCTTGCCAAGCGGCGCGGAGACCTTGCCGAGAAATTCCTGCACGAGAAATCGCCCGACACGCGTCCCGGTGTCGATGGTCGTCAGGATGAACAGGGCCTCGAACATGATGGCAAAGTGGTACCAATACGCGACCAGCCCGCGCGCTCCGCGAACGAACGGAAGGCCGGAGAAGATTCGCGCCATTCCGACTGCGAGCGAGACGCCGCCGCCCGTTCGCGCGGCGATGCGCTCGTGTGCGCTCGCGGACAACGCGGGCAGGTCGGTGACCGGAACGCCGAGTCTCGCGAAGTCTTCGTTCGACAGCGAAGTGGGTGCGGGCTCGGCGGGGTCGACGTGGTAGCCGGCGGCAGCCAACGCGGGGTTGGACAGCGCCAGTGCCGACGACAGCGGGAGCGCGCGACCGACGAGCGCGCCGGCCGGCTGCGAAGCGCCGAGACCGAGCCGAACGCGATCGCGCCGACTGAGCGCGAGTCCGAACGCGTGCAATTCGGAGGCGTCGCGCAACAGTCCGTGCCCGGTTGCGGCGCGGGGGCGTCCATCGGGACCGCGGGTCGGGGCGTTGGCCACGATCGCAACACTCGGATCGGTGTTGATGGCGTAGTAGTCCCGCAGCGGAAGAGAAGTCGCCGCGATCAGCGCCGTCAGACCGACGACGCCCTCCATGAGCATGGCTCCATATCCGATCGCGCGGCAGTCACGCTCGTTGTCGATCATCTTGGGCGTCGTGCCGGAACTCACGAGCGCGTGGAACCCGGAGATCGCGCCGCACGCGATCGTGACGAACACGAACGGAAACAGGGGCCCGCGAACGATCGGCCCGCCCCCGTGGATCCACTGCGAGAACATCGGCGCTTCGATGCGCGGATTGACGAGCACGATCCCGACGACGAGCAGGGCGATGGTTCCGATCTTCAAGTAACTCGAGAGATAATCCCGGGGACAGAGCAGCAGCCACACCGGCAAGACCGACGCCACGAATCCGTACGCAGCGATCATCAGCGTGATCGTCTCGCGCGAGAACCGGAAGTGCGCGCCCCAAGGTCCGTCTTGAACCCACTTGCCCACGATCAGAGCCGCGAAGAGCAGAACCACGCCCGCGATCGTGCTCTCGCGAATGGCACCCTTGCGAAACACGTGACTCCACAAACCCATCAGGAGCGCGATGGGAATGCTTGCGCCGACCGTGAACGTTCCCCACGCGCTTTCCGCGAGCGCTCCAACGACGACGATCCCGAGCCCGGCGATCGCGATCACGACGATCGTCAGGATCGCGACCATGGCCACGAGCCCCGGCACGGGCCCCAATTCTTCACGCGCGAGTTCCGCGAGCGACCTTCCACCCCGGCGGACGCTCGCTGTGAGAATCACGAAGTCGTGGACCGCGCCACCGAGGACGACGCCGATGAGGATCCACAGGAATCCCGGTGCGAAACCAAACTGCGCCGCGAGCGTCGGTCCGATGAGCGGTCCAGAGCCAGAGATCGCGGCGAAGTGATGGCCGAAGAGCACCCATCGATTCGTCGGCACGAAATTCTGACCGTCGTACAGAACGTGCGCCGGTGTCTCGCACGTGTCCCGCAGCGACAGCACGCGCGCCGCGACGAACGCGGAGTAGTATCGATACCCGATCGCAACGACGCAGAGCGCAGCGATCATCACTGGCGCGGCATGAAGCACCATCGGGCGCCGAGGATACAGCGATTGCGTCGCCGCACGCAGGGGGTTGACGCACGTCAACCGTGGCGGCGGAGTGATTGACGACTCGGACGAACTGCGAGACAAGAGTTCGATCGCGCGAATCGGCGTTCGCGCCGCGGGAGGTTCGGAGATGTTGTTTCGCTCATGGCGGATGGCCTTGGTGTGTGCCCTCACGGTCTGGGCCTTTGGCTGCGGCGGCCCGGCGCGAACCGATGCGTCCCCGGATGGCGGCGGCGATGGGCAGAGCGACGGGATGAGTGGCGACACCGTCGGCGCGGACACGATCGGCTCAGACGCGCAGGGCATGGACGTCGTCGACATGGACAACGTCGGGATGGACGTTGTCGGCATCGACGCGGACATGGACGCACCGGCCGACGTGCTGATCTGCATGGCCCCGCAGGTTGCGTGCGGCGGGATGTGCGTCGACTTGCAGACCGACAACGCCAATTGCGGCGGGTGCGGAACGTCGTGCACCGGCGGCGAGAGTTGCGTCGCGGGCGCCTGCGCATGTCCCACGGGACAGACGGCGTGTACTGGCGCATGCGTGAACACGATGACCGACCCCGCGAATTGCGGAATGTGCGGCCGCACGTGCGCATCCGGTGAGATGTGCAACGCAGGAACGTGCAGTCCGACGTGCACGGCGCCGCGGCGCGTGTGCACCGTGGGTGGAACGATGCTGTGCGTGGACATCCAGACCGACGCGATGAACTGCGGGGCGTGCGGGACGGTCTGCGCAGCGGGGCGCGTGTGTGCTGCGGGGATGTGTGGCTGTCCCGCAGGGCAGATGTTGTGTGGCGCAACGTGCGTCGATACGACGTCCGACAACACCAATTGCGGAATGTGCGGCCGGGCGTGTCCCGCCGGTCGTACGTGCACGATGAGCGCGTGCGCGTGTCCAGCGGGACAGACGGACTGCTCCGGCACGTGTCGCAACACACAAAACGACTCGATGAACTGTGGCGCCTGCGGCCGCGCGTGCGGCGCCGGTCAGTTCTGCAACATGGGCGCGTGCTCGAGTTGTCCAGCGGGTCGGACACTTTGCGGCGCGGTCTGCGTGAACGTCAGCACGGATGCCGACAACTGCGGGGCGTGCGGACGCGTCTGCGGCGCGGGACAGGGTTGCAATTTCGGCACGTGCGGCGCGTGCGGCTTCGGAACGATTCTCTGCGGTCGCAGCTGCGTCGCGGTGAATACGGATCCGGCCAACTGCGGCGCGTGCGGCCGAGTCTGCACGATGGGGCAAGCCTGTGTCGGCGGCCGATGCGGCACGTGCCCCGCCGGTACGACAAATTGCGCGGGACGCTGCGTGACCACGAGCACCGACGTGTCGAACTGCGGGATGTGCGGCACGACTTGCACCGCCGGACAGTTCTGTTCCGGCGGAGCGTGCACGTGCTTCCCGGGCACCGTCGCGTGCGCCGGGCGTTGCACGAACACGAACACCGACGCCAACAACTGTGGAGGCTGCGGTCGCGTCTGCGGTGCCGGTCAGGGCTGCATCGGCGGCGTGTGCGGAATGTGCCCCGCCGGCACGACCGTGTGCGGCGGAACGTGCACAAATACGATGACAGACCGAACGAACTGCGGCATGTGCGGACGACTTTGCGGCGTCGGTGAGACCTGCAACGCGGGAACGTGCGCGTGCCCGATGGGATCGACGTCGTGCAGCGGCGCCTGTGTGAGTCTCCAGACGGACTCGTTCAATTGCGGCATGTGCGGAAGGGTCTGCCCGGCCGGACAAGCCTGCCTGGCGGGTGCGTGCGCGGCGTGCCCCGCCGGACAGACGGCCTGCGCCGGACGCTGCACGAACAACCAGACCGACCCGTTCAACTGTGGCGGCTGCAACACTGTTTGCCCGACCGGCGAGCAATGTGTGATCGGAACTTGCAACTGCCTTGGCGGCCAATCGCGTTGCGGCGGCGTATGCACGTTCACCGCGACCGATCGGAACAACTGCGGCGCATGCGGGCGCGTGTGTGCGTCTGGACAGGTCTGCTCCGGCGGCACGTGCAACGCCTGCCCGGCGGGACAGACCGCGTGCTTGAACGTCTGCGTGAACTTGGTCGACAACTTCTTCAACTGCGGCGCCTGCGGACGAGCGTGCTCGTTCGGGCAGACGTGCGTCACGTCCACCTGCCGCTGCCCGGCCGGCACGACGAGTTGCGCCGGAGCCTGCGTGAACACACAGATCGACGAACTGAACTGCGGCATGTGCGGAACGACGTGCCCGATGGGTCAACAGTGCGTGGGCGGCGCCTGCGTCGCGTGCGCCGCGGGACTCACGCTCTGCAACGGCGTGTGCTCGAACTTCAACACGGACCCCGCCAACTGCGGTGCCTGCGGCCGCGCGTGCCCGGGAGGCTCGCTGTGCACGGCCGGCGTCTGCATGTGCCCGGCGGGCCAGGTCGTGTGCGGCGGACGGTGCGCGAATCTGCAAACCGACGCTGCGGCCTGCGGAACGTGCGGAACCGTCTGCGGATCGGGCGCTGCGTGCATCACGGGAGCGTGCTCGTGCGCACCCGGACTCACGCTATGCGGCGGTGCCTGCATGGACACCAACGTCGCGCAGAACAACTGCGGGATGTGCGGTCGAGTCTGTCCTGCCGGGCAGGCGTGCGCGGGCGGCGTGTGCGCGGCGGGTGCGGCGCCGGCCAACGACACGTGTGTGATGGCGACTCCGATTCCACTCGTAGCGGGTACTGCCACGGTTCGGGGCTCGACGATCCTTGCAACCAACGGGCTGCCGTCGTGCTTGCCGGGCCACGACGTCTACTACTCGATCACACTCGCGACGCGAGAGATCGTGTACCTCGACACGTACGGCTCGTCGTACGACACCGTAGTGGGATTCGTCATGAACTGCGCCGCGGGTCCCTCCGCCTGCAACGACGATTCGTGTGGCACGTTGTCTTCGCAGCTCACCGCCGTCCTCGATCCCGGCACGTACATCATCGTCGTGGACGGATTTGCGGCGGCCACGAACGGCGGTTACGTGTTGAACATCGAGCACGCGCCGGTCAACGGCGCGTCGAGCGGCAATCTGGCCGCCGGCGTGCAAGCGGTCGCGGGCACGACGGTCGGCGCGGCGAACTCGGCCGGGAGTTGCGGCGCGGGACTGGACCGATGGTACTCGTGGACGACGTGCCCGAGCGGCCCGGGTGGGACGTTCACCGCGACGACGTGCGGTCCGGGGGGAATGGCCGCGTACGACAGCGTGCTGCAGGAGCGCAACGGAACGGGCGTTGGAGGCGGTTGCAACGATGACTCGTGCGGCCTGCAGTCGAACCTGTCCGCGATGGTCCCGCCGCGCGCAGGACTTCACGTCATGTACGTCGACGGAATTGCAGCGGCCAGCGGCGCATTTCGCGTCGTCGTAAGCCGGCCGTAGCGTTCGTCAGCCACTCGCCATCGGAGACCACACCGCCGACGGGACATGGACTCGCATCAGACTCTGTTCCGACGGAACGCCGAGTCGGATCGGGAAGCCATAGTGTCCTGTCCCTCGGTGGACGTACAGACGCAAACGTCCCAGTCCCCACAGACCGTGGTCCGGTATCGACGTGAACGCCGACACGAAGGTGTGCGGCAGGCCCAACGTCAGCAGTCCCAGTTGACCGCCGTGCGTGTGGCCCGACAGCACCAGGTCGGCAGTGTCGTCTGGCAAGTGTCGAAACGCGCCCGGATCGTGCAACAACGCGACGCGCGGCACACCCTGCGTCCGCGGGAATCGCGCGCTGACGTCGAGCACATGGCGTTGCCGCTCGCGCCAGACGAAGTCGAACCCGAGGATCTCCAGCGTGCCGACGGCCGTGTCGACGCGCGCCATGTCGTCGACCAGCAAGCGCACGCCGGCCGACGCGAGTGCACCGCGAACGGCCGCAGGCGCCTCGTGATCGTGATTGCCAAAGCACGCAAACGTTCGTCCCTCGAGAGAGCGCAATGGCTCGAGCGCGCGCGCCAAGAGCGACGGATCGCCCTGCGACTCCATCGTCAGAAAGTCGCCGGTCAAAAGGACGAGATCCGGGTTGCGCGCGACGGCACGTGCACAGATCGCGCGAAGCCGCGCGACGGACATGAAGGCGCCGAGGTGCGGATCCGTAATCTGAACGATGTGCAGCGTGCGTGTGTCCGGCGCGTCGCCGTCGGCGTGCACGCCCACGCGATGGCGCCGAAGCGACTCGACGTGGGTGCCGTCCAACACGACGTCGACCTCTTCCTCGCGCGCGAAGAGCGACTCGCCCAGTCCGATGAACGCGATGGCATACGGCACGGCAAAGAGCCACGCCGGCGCACCGAGCAACGAAAACGGTACGACGAGGAGCGCGAGCAATGTCCCGGCGAGAAACCACGAGGCCGGAACGCTCACGAACGCGCGGTACAGCGCCGGACGCATCGCGGGCTTGGCGAGAAATGCAAAGTGAACGAACGTCGCGAGCTGGAGGTACGCGAGCGGAACCAGCAGAATGCCCGCGCGACGCGCCACGGCGATCGAGATCAGCGTGTGAGTTCCGAGCAGCACGCTCACGAACCTCGCGAACGGACGTCCACGCACGCGACGCGCCGTGAGGTAGACGATCCCCCACCCGAGAAGGCTCGCCAGTGCAAACGCGAAAACCCGATTCACGAGACGTTGTACCCCGTCCAGCGTTGGATGCACGAGCGCGCTGGACGGGTGCGGCCAAGCATCGCGCGAATCTGTGGTCCAATCGCGGCACTGTGTACCGCAGAATGCACCCGCGGCTTGGATCCGCGCTCCTCGCCGCCGCCTTGAGCGTGTCCATCGCACTCGCTCGGCGGCCCGCCATCGCCCAGCGGCCGCCCGCCGCGACACCCGGCGTTCCCCTCGCCCCCGCGAACTTCGTGCGGGACCTCCGTCGGCAGTGCCCGCAGAGGCCTGCAACGGCCGCCAGCGCGACGCCCCCTACGCTCACTCCACCGTCGTTCCAATGGCTCACGTGGGGTCTCGCGGGTCCGCCGGTTGCGAACGCGTTCCCGGCGATCGATCGCGAGTACAGCGTCGCGGCGAGATTGCTTCGGCAGACCCTATCGACGGACCCGGCGTTCGGCGCGCTCGCGCTGCGGGTCGCACGCTTGCTCCGAGAGCGCTTGTTGCTCGCCGACGGGCGTCACGACGCGGCCGAGGCGAGCAACGCCACTCGAGAACTCGAGCGCCTTCTGGCCGAGGTGATCGAGCGACTCGGTACCGATCCGAACATCGACCAGATGCTCTTTCTCCGCGCGCGCGCGCTCACGTCCCTCGGAGACATGGCCGGCGCGCGCCGCGGCTACTTCATGTTGATCCAGCGCTTCCCTTCGAGTCCGTACGTCCCGGCTGCGTACTTCAACTTCGGCGCGTACTTCATCGAATCCGGGGACCGAAGTTCCGCGCTGCAATTCTTCCATCGGGTCCTGCAATTTGGCCCCGCGACGAATGCGTTGTGGGTGCCCGCGCTCTTGCGGGTCGCGGAGATCCAGCGCCTCGACGGGAACCGCACCGCGGCCAACGCGAGCTTCGCCTCGCTCGCACTCGCACTTGCCAACGATCCGACGCGACTCGATCGAGCCATGCTCGAGGCCGCCGCGCTCGATGGCTTCTGCTCTACCCTCGCCCCCCATCCGTAGCGCGCACGTTACGCCGCAATCTTCTTGCCCGCTGCGACCACCGCGTCCCGCATCGCGCGAGCCGCCACCGAAAGATACGCCTGGCCGCGGTGAACCATCGCGACGCTTCGTCGAACTCCCGCGCCGGCGACCGGCACAAGCGACGCTCGCCACCGTCTTCCCTCGCGCGCCATGATCCTCGGCACCAGGGCCAACCCCAGTCCCGCCTCCACCATGCGTCGCACGCTCTCGACGTTGTCCGTGACCAACGCCACGTTGGGCGCGATGCCGCGGGCGGCGCAGGCCTGTTCGATCGCGTGCATCGACGTGCCACCGGGAATCACGACCCACGCTTCGCCCGCGACGTCGGCGAGCGCGACCGCACGTCGCGCCCGGTGCAGCCGGTGCTGCGGCGGAACCGCCAGCACGTAGTCTTCGTGCCACAGGACAACCACTGTGAGATCCTCGCGACGCGCCGGCGTCTGGATGATCGCCATGTCGAGATCGCCGCGAGCCACCAGCGTTTCCAGCTCTTCGCGAAAACCCTCGCGAACCGACAGGCGCACCGCCGGATGGCGCCGGTGGAATTCCGCGATGACGGTCGGCAACACGTAGGTCCCCACGGTCGACAGTGTTCCGATCGCGACGGCTCCGCGGGGTTCGCCGTGCATCTCCTCGAGCGCAACGCGCGCGGACTGCAACGTCGCCACGACGCGCTCGGCGTGCGACAGCAGGGTCGAGCCCGCCTCGGTGAGCACGATTCCCTCGGGTGCGCGAATGACGAGCGCCGCACGGGCATCGCGTTCGAGGTTCTGGATGGCTCGCGAGAGTGTCGGTTGCGACACGCCGAGTGCCACGGCCGCCGCGGTGAATCGGCGATGACGCGCAAGCGCGACGAGCGCCTCGAGTTCGTGAATCTCCATCGCAAGACTATACATGGTTTGCATGACACATATGCACACCATGCACTGGACGTATGCGGGACGATCCCCCATGGTCGTCGGTGCCGTGAGTCCCCCGATGAGCACGTCCGCAATCACGATGGACTCCGCGAGTCCGTGGACCGCCGCGGCCCCCGGGTGGCAGCGCCGAACCGCCACGGCGGCGGTGATGATGGGGCTCGTCGTCGGCGCCATCGAAGGGACGGCCGTCACGAGCATCGTACCGGCCGTCGCGCGCACGCTGAACGGGCTGTCGCTCTACCCGTGGGTATTCGCGGCGTACCTCCTCGGCTCGACGCTGGCGGTGCCGCTCGCCGGGAAATTCGGCGACCGCGTCGGCCGCAAGCCGGTCTTCATCGTGGGCATGGGCACGTTCGTGCTCGGCTCGCTCGCGTGCGCGGCCGCACCGACGATGGGCTGGCTGATCGCCGCGCGGGCGCTTGCGGGCATCGGAACGGGCGCAACGGCCACGATGAGCACGACCATGACGGCCGACCTGTACTCGCTCCGCGAACGCGCGCGGGTGCAAGGGTTGTTCACCGGGGCGTGGGGACTTTCGAATCTGGCGGGTCCGGCGCTGGGCGCGTTCGTCGCGCACCATGCGGGGTGGCGCGCAGTGTTCCTGCTGAGTACACCCGTCGGGCTCGCGTCGATCGCGCTGCTTTATTTCTCATACCGTGACGCACAGCGCGGTGCCCGGCGGCGGATCGACGTGCTCGGCGCGTTGCAAGCGTCTGCCGCTCTCGTGATGCTCCTCGTCGCGATCGAACCCAGGCTGCACGTGCCGTGGACCGTCCGCGCGGCCGCGGTTGCCGTCGTTGCGCTCGTCGCGCTGGCGTTCGTTCGTCGCCAGCGGTCCATCGACGACCCGTTGATCTCGGTGGACACTCTCCGCGATCCAACCGTCCGCGCGTGCGTGGCCGGGAGTCTGTTCGCAGGCATCGCGATCTTCGTGCCCGCCGCGTATGTCCCCTACTGGATCGTGACCGAGCGACACGGGAGCACATACGACGCCGGCCTTGCGCTCTTGCCATCGCTCCTGGGCTGGGCAACGGGATCGACGTTCGGCGTGCGGCTGCTCGTTGTGCACGGCATCCGACGCACCGCGCTCGCCGGACTGCTTCTGGCCACGGTCGGGGCCGCAGGCTTGGCGCTCGCAGTAAGCATCGGCGCGCCGATCGCTCTCGCGTACGCTTCGCTCTTCTCCGTGGGCGCCGGCCTTGGGCCCGCAGCCAACGCGTTTCTGCTCGGCTCGCAGAGTCGCGTCGCGTGGACGTCGCGAAGCGCCGTGAGCGGGCTCGTGCAGACGGCTCGTGCGCTCGGCGGATCCCTCGGCGTGGCGCTCCTCGCGGCGCTCGGCGCATGGCACTCGGGCGGCTCTGCGACGCGATTCGCGGGGCTCGCGTTGTTGCTCGCTTGCGGCGTGGTCGTGACTTGGCGGCTCGCGCCGCGCAGCGAGCTTGCCGCGCGCGATCGCTGATCATCGCGGAGCGAGGTTCGCGAGGCGTTCGGCCACGTAGTCCGTCAGCGCGCGCAATGTCATGAGCCTGCCCTGATCGCGATCGGGAATGTCGACGCCAAGCTCCGAGTGAACGGCGGTCAAGACGTTCAGAACGTCCATCGAATCGATGTCGAGCGCATCGCGGAAATCCGCTTCGGGGTCGATCGCCGCCGGGTTCGTGTCCGGGGCGATCTTCGCAAGTTGCGCAACGATGCGAGTCTGAATTTCGGCGCGGGTCATGCGAGTTCCTCTGGCGAGCCCAGTAGGCGCGCAACTTCATCGAGGTAGAGCGCACCGCGGTGTCCGTCGGTTGCGCGATGATCACCGCCCAGCGTCACGTGAACGATCGAGCGAACGGCAAGCATTCCGTCCACCGCCCACGGTCGTTCGACAATCTTGCCGAAACCGAGAATCGCGAGCTGGGGCGGAATAATGATCGGGAACACGGTTTCGACGCCGCGGTCGCCGAGACTGGTGACCGTCAGGGTTCCGTCGCTCATCTCGGTGCTTCGGAGTGTGCCGGCTCGTGCGCGTTGGATCGCGTCGCGAAACGACACGACGAGATCGTCGAGCGCGATCGACGCTGTGTCGCGAATTGCGGGCGCGACCAGTCCGCCGCCGCGCAGCGACACCGCGACTCCCACGTTCACCTCTCTGGACACGGCGGCTTCATCCTGTTCGGCAGACCACCGCCCGTTGATCTCCGGAACCTTGGCGACGGCGCGGGCGGCCGCACGTACGAAGAGCAGTCCCGGGAGAATTCGCAGCGCGGGTGCGCGCGTCGAGTTCCTGTCCCCGATCCAGCGCAACGCCGCCGTCAAGTCGACGCTCGTCGCCAAGTAGTAGTGCGGAATCTCCCGCTTCGCGCGTGACATCGTTGCGGCGATCGCGCGGCGCATACGTGTGGACGGAGTTGCCACTGCAGCGAGCGCTTCCAAATCGCGGACGGTGACGGCGCCGTGTGGCCCCGTTCCGCGCACAGTCGATGGATCGATGCCCGCTTCGCGCGCGCGACGCCGCGCGAGCGGCGACATCGCGATTCGTGGTGCGACGGTCGACGTCGGTGCAGTTGCCGGGGCGGGCTGCGTGACCCGCGGCGGTGCGATTGCTCCCTCCGGTGCGTCGCGCAACTCGGCGAGCGCGACGCCAACGGGAACTCGCGCGCCGGGTTGCACGAGTAGTCTCTCCACGACACCGGGTTCGTACGCTTCCACTTCGATGATGCCTTTGTCGGTCTCGACCTCGGCAACGATCGTACCGCGCACGATGCGGTCGCCTGGCGCGCACCTCCACTTCACGAGAGTGCCCGCGTCCATGTCGCTGCCGAGCGAGGGCATCCGGAATTCAGCCATGGGCGCTCACGACCCTCCGCGCCGCAGCAACGATACGATCGACCTGCGGCAGTGCGGCGTCCTCGAGGTGTTTCGCGTACGGAATCGGAACCTCCACGCTGCAGACACGCTCGACCGGGGCGTCCAGCTCCCAGAAAGCTTCCTCCATGATCACGGCGAGCACTTCGCCCGCCAGACTCCCCGTCTTCCACCCCTCGTCGACGACGACGGCTCGATGTGTGCGACCGATCGTGGCCGCGATCGCGGTTCGATCGAGCGGCCGCAGCGAGCGCAGGTCGAGGACATCAGCGTCGATGCCGCCACGTGCCAGTTCATCGGCGGCGGCGAGCGTCTTTGGCAGCGAACCGCCGTAGGTGATCAGTGAAACGTCCCGCCCTTCGCGTCGGATCGCCGCGCGAAATGCGGGTGCCCGCTCGCCACCGAGTTCGAGATCGCCTTCGAGGCCGTACAGCACTTGATGCTCGAAGATGAACACCGGATCCAACTCGTCGAGCGCTGCGAGGAGCATGTCGTGAGCGTCCTGTACGGTCCCCGGTGTCAGCACCTTGATGCCGGGCACGTGCGCGTACCAATTCTCCAAGCTGTGCGAGTGCTGCGCCGCGAGCTGACGGCCGGCGCCCGTCGCCATCCGCACGACGAGTGGCACGCTGAACTGTCCTCCCGACATGTGTCGCAACGTGGCGGCGTTGTTCACGACCTGATCGAGTGCGAGCAAGCTGAAGTTCACCGTCATGACTTCGACGATCGGCCGCATCCCACCGAGCGCCGCGCCGATCCCCGCGCCCACGAAGCAGGATTCGGCGAGCGGCGTGTCGCGAATTCTCTCGGGTCCGAACTCCGCCAAGAGGCCGGCGCTCACCGCGTACGCGCCGCCGTAGCGACCCACGTCCTCGCCCATCAAGAACACGCGGGGATCGCGAGCGAGCGCGGTCCGCAAGGCGGTGCGAACGGCTTCCCGGTACGTCACCCGTTCGCTCATTCGGGACTCGCGTAGACGAAGCGCGTGAGGTCGTCGACGGGCTCCAGCGCCCCCGAGTCGGCCGCGACGACAGACTGCGCGACTTCGTCCGCGACGGACTGCTCGATGGCCGCGAGATCCGCATCGTCGAGTTGCGCAGCGTCGCGCAGACGCTTGACGAACGCATCGATCGGGTCGCGGGTCTTCCACGCTGCGACCTCGGCCTTGTCACGATACTTTTCCGCGTCGTACATGGAGTGCGCGCGGAATCGGTAGGTCTGGAACTCGATGAACCGCGGACCGTCGCCGCGCTGGATGCTCTCCACCGCGCGGCGCGTCGCGGTCTCGACTGCGCCGACGTCCATTCCATCCACGAGCTCGGCGGGCATTCCGTGCCCCGCCGGTTCGTGCAGCAGCGTTCCATCCGACGTGTGTCGGCCGAGCGAGGTGCCCATGGCGTACTGGTTGTTCTCGCAGAGGAAGAGCACAGGAAGCTTCCACAGCACGGCAAGGTTGAGCGTCTCGTGGTACTCGCCCTCGTCGGTCGCGCCGTCGCCGAAGAAGCACGCGGTCACACGCGACTGGCCCTGCATCTTGTCGGCAAGGGCGAGTCCGGCGGCGATCGGCAAGCCGCCGCCGACGATGGCGAAACCGCCGAAGAAGCGGCGTTCGATACAGAACAGATGCATCGAACCACCGCGGCCTCGCGCGCAACCGTTCACCCGGCCGAACATTTCGGCCATCACCGCGTCCGCGGGAATCCCGCGAACGAGTGCGTGGCCATGCTCGCGGTACGTCGCGACGACGTTGTCATCCGCGGAGAGTGCGTTCAGCGAACCGACGGCCACGGCCTCCTCGCCGATGTACAAATGCAGAAAGCCCCGAATCTTCTGCTGCGTGTACACTTCCGCGCACTTTTCCTCGAAGCGTCGAATCAGCACCATCTGTCGCAATCGCGAGAGCGCCACGTCGCGCGTTGGCGTCGCATCGCTCACGTCGACCCTCCCTCGAGTGTGGACGTATCGCCTTCGGGAAGGCCCAACTCCCGCGCGCGCAACAGACGCCGCATGATCTTGCCGCTGCGCGTGCGGGGGAGCGTGTCGACAAAACCGATCTCCCGCGGCGCCACGGCGGGACCGAGCCGTTTGCGCGCGAACGCAATGATGTCCGCCGCGAGTGCGTCGCTCGGGGCGATGCCGATCTTCAGGCCGACGAATGCCTTGATGACGTCTCCCGCGACGGGATCGGGCTTCCCAATCACGCCCGCTTCCGCGACGGAGGGGTGCTCAACGAGGACGCTCTCGACTTCGAACGGCCCGACCAGATGGCCGGCCGTCTTGATGACGTCGTCCGCGCGGCCAACGAACCAGAAGTAACCGTCGACGTCCCGGTGCGCGAGGTCTCCGCTCAGGTACCACCCGTCGACGAAACACTTCGCGTAGCGATCCGCGTTGTTCCAGTACGCGCGGAACATCGACGGCCAGCCCGCGCGTATCGCGAGTTCACCGTCGACCAAGGGTTCGTCGATCACGGCGATCCGTCCGTCGTCCGATCGGCGGACGATCGCAACGTCGAGCCCGGGCAGCGGTCGACCCATGGATCCGGGACGCACATCCATCGACGCGAAGTTCGAGAGCACGATCCCGCCCGTTTCGGTCTGCCACCAGTTGTCGTGGAACGGACGACCGAACACGGCCTGACTCCAGATCACTGCGTCGGGATTGAGCGGCTCGCCAACACTCGCCATGAAGCGCAGCGCCGAAAGATCCCGAGACTTTGGGAGTTCGGGCCCGGCCTTCATCAACATTCGAATCGCCGTCGGTGCCGTGTACCAGACGTTCACGCGTTCGCGCGCGAGCGTTTCGTACCAGCGATCGACGTCGAACTCCGCTTCGTCGACGAGCATCGTCACGCCGTTGGCAAGCGGCGCGATGATTCCGTACGAAGTTCCCGTGACCCACCCCGGGTCGGCCGTGCACCAGAACACGTCGTCGGGATGCAGATCGAGCGCCCATTGCCCGGTCAATCGGTGCATGACGACGGCCTCGTGCACGTGCATCGCGCCCTTGGGTGTCCCCGTCGTCCCGCTCGTGAAATGCAAGAGTGCGGGTGTCTCCGAATCCGTAGGACCGATCGTGTACTCGTCCGACTGCGACTCGACCAGCCGCGCCCACGCGTGCGTCCCCTCCGGCGGATTCGCGTTCGGGTCGTCGCAAACGACGATGACGTGCTCGAGGGTCGGGATCTCGTGACGGATTGGCGCGATCTTCTTCGTGTACAGCTTTTCGGTGGTCACGAGCACGCGTGCGCCGCCGATGTTCATCCGCGCCTTGATCGGATCGGGGCCGAACGCCGAGAACATCGGCGAAAATACTGTGCGATGCTTCAGGGCTCCGAGCGCCGCTACGTACAGTTCGGTGACGCGTCCAGCGAGCGCAAAGACTCGATCCCCGGGAGAAACTCCGAGCGACAGGAGCGCGTTGGCGAAGCGATTGGTGTCGCGTGCAAGCGCGGCATACGTTAGTTCGCGTCGATCGCCGCGTTTTCCGAGCCAACGGATCGCGACGCGGTCGCGCCGATCGGTAGTCAAGTGACGGTCGACGGTTTCGTGCGCGATGTTGATCCCGCGGTGGTCGGGCAGGCCCGCGATCTGCTGCCGAGCGCTCTGCCACGTGAAGGCTGCGCGAGCGGTCGCGTAGTCCGTCAAGACCGGTGCACCCGGCCCGTGAATCGACGGCTTGTGGATTGTTCGCGAGGCGTCCATTCGAGCCCCGCATCGGGTGCACGCCGCGGGCCATGGCCCGTATGCGCACAGAGACGCTGTCACGCCGCAGTCAGCGCGCAGTTCTTGCACCGCGCCGCGCGGACGGACGCAACGTGTGCGTCACGGCCGGTCCACGTCGCGGGCAGCGACCGCCGGGAACCACAGCACGAACCGACTCCCCTTCCCTGCTTCGCTCTCGAGGGTCACGCGTCCCGCGTGGCGCTGGACGAACGCGTACACCATCGCGAGTCCGAGTCCCGTTCCCGCCTCGCCCTTCGTCGTGAAAAATGGCTCGAACACCCGCCCACGGTGTTCGGGCGGAACGCCGGGGCCGTCGTCCCGCACCGCCACCCACGCGCCGCCGTCGCTCGTACCGGTCTCGACCGCGACATGGCCCTCGTCGCCGATCGCGTCGGCCGCATTGATCAAGAGATTGACGATCGCGTTGATGAGCTCGGCAGGTGCGGCGCGCACCGCGGGCGCATCCACGTAGCGCTCGGTCACATCGACGCGCTTGGTCGCGGATCGCATCCGCGGCCTCGAGATCTCGACCGCCTCGTGCGCGGCGTGCTCGAGATCCGCCGTCTGCAGTACCGACTCCGGCGACTGTCGACTGAACTGCCGCAAACGATCGATGGTCTCGACGCCTCGGCGAAGAACCCGCTGCATGTCCTCGAGCGTCGTCACGACGTCGGGATTGTCGGTCGGGACGACGCGCCGGAGGAACTGCACATGAAGACTCAACGGCGCGAGAATGTTCTTCAGGTCATGCGCGATGCCTGCGGCCATCTCGCCGAGTGAACGAAGTTTGGTCGCGTGCGCGAGCGCCTCGCGGGACGTACGTATCTCGCCGATCGTGCGCTCGAGCCGCTCGTACTGCGCCGCCTTGCCGAGCGCGATGCCCGCGAGGTCCGCAAGTCCTTCGACGATTCGCAGGTCGCCGCTTGCGATCGGCGCGTCCGATGCAAACAGAAGCACCAACGCGCCGTACAGATCTCCGCCGCTGACGAGAGGAATCGTGTGCGCGCGCGCGAACCGATCGCCACAAGCTCGGCGTGTTGCAGGACCGGCCTCGGCCAACAGGTCTTCGACGTCGACGTTGAGTTTCAGCGCTTCGGGTGGGACGTTTCGACCCGCGACCACGCAGAATCCGTCGGGCGCGCGCAACTCGAGCGCCACCACGGCGTCCGCCCAATTCGCGTCCCCGATGGCGGCCACGAACGACGGTAGAATGTCCACGGGACCGCGGGCGCCGGCGACGAGTCGACTGAACCGCAGCACGGCGTCCATCGCGGATCGCTCGCCGGACGTTGTCGGCTCGAATGTCACATCGACGGTACGAATATCATCCCCTGCGACGCGACGCGAATGACAGATACTCTCGCCGTGCCAATCCGCGCTCTGGTATACCCATCGATCTCGCGCGGAGGCACAACCGGTGACGCCCAGTCAAACCACACTTCCTCGATTCGACGATCGCGACTTGCAGGCGAGACGAGCGTACTTCGAGATCACCGACGAAGACCTCCAACGGCTCGCCTCACTTCGACCCATCGCGGAGAAGCATACCGAGGAGATCGTCGAGTCGTTCTATGCGCTGATCCGCTCGCATCCCGATACGCGCGGGTTCTTTGCGGACGCGGCGACGTTCGAGCGGGCACGCGCGGCACAGAGGAAGTACTTCATCAGCCTGTTTTCAGGCAGGTGCGACCTGGACTACGTCGCGGAACGAGTCAGTGTCGGCACGACGCACGAGCGAATCGGACTCGCCCCGCGATGGTACCTGGGGGCGTACAGTCGCTACCTGCAGGGTCTGCACGCCATCTTGCTGCGTGAGATCTCGGTCGTTTCGGAAGCGCAGGCAGCGTTCCGCAGCGTACTGAAGTTGGTGTACTTCGACATGTCCCTCGCAGTGGATTCGTATTTCATGGCGAGCATTGCGGCACTGCAGCGGCATCAACAGGCGATTCGCGAACTGTCGACCCCGGTCATTCGAGTGCACGATCGAATTCTCCTGCTGCCACTCGTCGGCACCGTCGACAGTCTGCGCGCGTCCCAGATCATGGAGGCCGTTCTCGCGCGCGTCGTCGAAGAGCAGGCGCGCGTCGTCATCTTGGACATTGCCGGCGTCGCGGTCGTGGACACGGAAGTGGCCGACCACCTGTTGAAGACCACCGCCGCGGTGCGCCTCCTCGGCTCGGATGCGATCGTCACCGGAATCTCGGCACAGGTCGCGCGCACGGTCGTGCAGCTGGGCGTGGACATCTCCACGATCCACACGCGAACCCGGCTCGCGGAGGGGATCGAGCTGGCGCTCGCGATGATCGGCAAGAGCATCACGACGAAGGCAGGCAACTGAACGATGCACGGCCCGATCCCGATCCTGCGCGTCGGCGACACGCTTCTCGTGAGCGTTCAGATCGAACTGCGGGACACCATCGCGGAAGCCTTTCAGCAGAGTCTGCTCGAGGCAATCGAGCGGTTGGGATCGGCCGGACTGGTCGTCGACATCAGCGGGCTCGAGATGGTCGACAGCTACGTCGCGCGGGTGCTTGCGGAGACGGCTCGCATGGCGCGTCTGATGGGCACGGAAACGGTGCTCGTCGGAATGCGGCCGGAAGTCGCTGCAACCTTGGTGCGAATGGGCTTTCCACTCGACGGTGTCCGCACGGCATTGGACGTCGAGCACGGCCTGGCCCTGCTTCGCGCACTTGGCAAAGGCACCGGCGGTCACTGAGAGACGATGCCGCCCGACGTTCAGAGCGACACGCTGAAGATCGGCTCCGAGGACGACGTCGTTGCCGTCCGCCGCCGAGTCCGCGCGCTGGCCGAGCGCCTCGGATTCGATTCGTTCGCCACGGCTGCGGTGACCACCGCGACCTCGGAGCTGACCCGCAACGTGTGGATGCACGCGGGCGGCGGCGAGGCACAAGTGTCCGAGATGGCTGACGGCCCCCGCCGCGGGATCCGGATCGAGTTTCGCGATCGCGGACCGGGCATCCCCGAGTTGGAGCGCGCATTGGCCGGTGGGTACAGCACCCGACGCTCGATGGGACTGGGCCTCGCGGGCAGTCGCCGGCTGGTCGATGAATTCTCCATCGACACCAAAGTCGGCGAGGGCACGACGGTGAGGATCGAGAAGTGGATCCGAGGCTGACGCATCTGTGGCTGGCCGGAACGCAGCCGATCCCGATGATCGATGACGCATCGACGACGCTGGCGCGCGATGCGGCCCGCGAGGCGGGGCGGCGGGCCGGGATGAGCCATGACGGCGAAGAAGCCCTCGCGACCATCGCCAGCGAGCTCGCGCACAACCAGATCCGGCACGCGCGGCATGGCGAGATGGCGCTCCACGTGATTGAACGCGACGGTGTCGCCGGCGTCGAGGTCATCGCCGCGGACGTCGGGGTCGGGTTGCGCGCGCCGGATCGCGCGCTCGAGGGCACCGCGCCGCCGATGGGGTCGCTTGGCAAGGGCCTCGCCGGCGTGCAGCGATTGTCGCACGAACTCGACATCGACGTCCGCGAACAGGAGGGGACGTGCATCCGCGCGCGAATGTTCGTGACGGCACTCTCACCGCGAAGCGAATGCGGCGTGTACGGCCGGCCGTGCCCCGGGGAGTACGTCTCGGGCGACGGCGCTGCGATGCGACGTGCCGGGAGTGCGCTCGAAATTGCCGTGGTCGACGGTCTCGGTCACGGAGAGCACGCGCGCGTGGCCAGCGTGCGCGCGCTCGACGCGTTTCAGCGCCAGCCGTTCGGCCACCCGCTGGACGCCATGCTCGAGTCGATCGATGCCGCCGTTCAAGGGACTCGCGGATGCGTCATGGCGCTCGTCCGGCTTGACCGTGCCGCCGCGACGTTCCAGTACGCGGGGCGCGGCAACATCAGCGTGCAACTGCTCGACGGCGGCGCGTCGCGTTCGTTCGCCGCGGGGGCCTCTGTGCTCGGCGTCCCGAGTCGCAAGGCGCCCCGGACCATCGTCGAACACACGACGGTCGGCCCGAGCGCCATCGTGGTCGTCGCCAGCGACGGACTGCCAACGCCCGCGCGCGCCAACGTCGATTTCGCCCTGCTACGACGCCATCCGGCGCTGGTGGCGCACTCGCTCGTCGCGATGCACGCGCGCCCGCATGACGACGTCATCGTCGCCGTCGCTCATTGACTCGGCGGGCAGTCTACTCGGCCGTTGCGATTCGATTCTTGCCTGCGCGCTTGGCTTCGTAGAGCGCGTGGTCCGCCCGATCGACCCATTCGCGCGACGTCTCGTGCCGCGTGGGAATCCGCTCCGCAATTCCGATGGTCACCGTCAGCACGGTGCTCGCCGTGGCCTTCGTCGCGTGCGGAATGCCGGCCTGTTCGATCCCCGCGCGCGCCCGCTCCATCGCGCGGGCCGCCTGCGCGAGAGACTGATCCGCGAGCAGCACGAGAAATTCTTCGCCGCCATAGCGGTAGACGACATCGCACCGCCGAAGCGTGAACCGGAGAAGGTCCGCAATTCGGCGAAGCGCGCCGTCCCCGGCCACATGACCAAACTGGTCGTTGTACAGTTTGAAGTCGTCGACGTCGCACAACGCAGCGCAGTACCGTCGTAGCCCCGTCGGATCGCGCTGTTCGATCGAGCGCATGTCTTCTTCGAGTGCGAGACGGTTCGCCGCGTTCGTCAGCGGATCGACCCGCGCGATGCGCAGTGCAGTCTCGCTCGTCTTGCGCAGCGCGGTGTTTCGTTCCGCGAGACGCTTGTGCGACGCCGTGACACGCGCGGCGGTCACGAGCCGTGCAGCCAGTTCGTCGATCTCCACCGGCTTCCGAATGAAATCGTCGGCACCGGCGTATAGCGCTTCGGTAAGCCGGTCGCGCTCGACCATGGCCGTCATCAAGATCACGTACGTGTATGCGGATCCGTTCTGCTGGCGCACGCGCTCGGTCAGTCCCCGCCCGTCGAGCCCGGGCATGATCCAGTCGGTCACGATCACATCGAACGGACCTTCCAGTTGCTGGCGCCACGCGTCGATCCCGTCTCGCGCAGAGGACACCGTATGCCCCAGCAGGTGAAGCGACTGGACGAGCGCGCGCCGGAGCGAATCGTCGTCGTCGACCACGAGCACCCGCAAGGCCGTTGGCGTCGCGTGGGGGCGTGTCGGTTCGAACGCCGTGGTCTGTGACCGCGGGGTCGGACGGAGGTCGGGAGCTGATTCGCCAGGCGTGTTGTTCGTTTCCACGGAACGGCATGAGTGCAGGCGGCGTGCCGGAAGATTTTCCGCGATTTCGCGTTCGAATCGGCGTCCGCACGTCGCCCGGGCGAACGGTTTGCGCGCGCACGCGCACGGTTGTTCCGCCATCAAGGCACGCGCAGAACCTGCGCTTCTCCGGGAACCCGCGCCGCCAGCCGAACCATCCTCAGGGCGAGATCGGTTAGTCTCGCACCGTGACGGTTTTCTCCAGCGCGGCCCGCGGGTTCCTGCACCTCACGTCCGCGATCTACCGCGCACGTTCGATCGAGGCCCGCGCCGCACGATCCGCGCGCGAATTGCTCGGTCGCGCTCCTTTGCACGGGGCGGAACGCGCCGCGTCGGAATCGGACCTCGAGGCCGGACGCGTTCGGCGCGGAACCGGCCGGCGACGAAACATCCTTTTTGTCACGGTCGACCAGCAACGCTACGACGCGCTGGGCATCCACGGCGGTCGCGTCGCACGAACACCCGTGCTCGACGGCATCGGCCGCAGCGGAATCGTGTACCGCCGCGCGCACGTGCAGAACGTCGTGTGCATGCCGTCGCGCTCGACGATGTTGACTGGCCAGTATCCCCGCACGCACGGCGTAATCGCGAACGGGATCTCCCTTCCGGCCGACGCGCCGAGCGTCGCAGCGCACCTCCGTCGCGAAGCCGGGTTTCGCACGGCACTGCTGGGCAAAGCGCACTTCGAGCCGCACCTCGATCCGTGGCTCCGATTTCGCGAGAACCATCTCGCGGCCGAGGGCTCCGTCGGTCCGTGGCGCGGCTTCGAACACGTCGAGCTCGCGACCCACGGTCCCCTCGGCGGGCACCACTACGCGGCGTGGCTGCGCGCGCACCACGGTGGCGATGTGCGCGGCTTTGCCGCTGTTCTTACGGGAGCGGGCGGCGGAGACACGTTCGCTCCGGAAGTCGCGCACAACCCCGTCGCGCGCGAGAACTATCACACCGACTGGATCGCCGACCGCACGGTCGCGTGGCTGCAGTCGATCCCGACGGACGAGCCGTTCTTCTGCTGGATGAGCTTCCCGGACCCGCACCATCCGTTCGACCCGCCGTACGGCGAAGTGAAGCGCCGCATCGATTGGCACGACGTCCCACACTCCAGCGGCCGCCCCGGCACCCGAGATCGAATCGAGTCGCTGCTGCGGAAAAAGCCCGCACATTGGTTCGCATATTGGCAGGGCCGCTTCCGCAATCCCGAGGGCGGCCCGACGTCGTTCGTTCCATCGCAGCTTACGGACGACCAGCTGCGCGAGATGAACGCGATGATCCATGTCGAGAACGAGTTGATCGACGACGCGGTCGGCCGCGTGACTGCGTGCCTGCGCGAGCGCGGAATCGAAAACGACACGGACATCGTCTACACGTCCGACCACGGCGAGTTGCAGGGCGACCACGGTCTGTTCTTCAAGGGCCCTTATCACGTCGACGCGCTACTCCATGTTCCGTTGATCTGGAAGCCCGCGGCGAATGCTCGCGTCACGTCCGCCGAGATCCGTGAACCCGTCGGTCACGTGGATCTCGCGCCGACATTCTGCGAGATCGCGGGGGTGCCGGTGCCACCGTGGATGGAGGGCTCACCCTTGCCGACCACGCCCGGCTCCGAGCGGCGCCGCGTGATCACGACGTTCGACAGCCAGTTTGCGCCGGTCGGGATGCATCTCCGAACCATCTACCGCGACGACATGCTGTGCACGGTCTATGAACCGAGCACGACGCACGAAGGCGGGAATTTCCCGGTGTACTGGTCGGTCTGGGGTCGCGGCACGCAAGTCCCACACTACGATGGGACCGAAGGCGAGCTGTACGACTGCAAGAACGATCCACACCAGCACGAGAATCTCTGGAACGAACCGTCGCGTCGTGCGATCCGCGACGACCTTGCCGCCGACCTTCGCGAACACGTTCCGCCGCTGCGCGTGCGACTCGCCGTCGACGCGCCGACCTAGGCGGCGCCCCGCGCGTCGGGCGCGTCGTGGTTTCGCTCGTTTTGCACGTGATACGCTCGGCCATGCTGCGAAGCACGCTGCGAGCCCTGAGCGCCGCCGTTCTGACCGTCGCGATCGCCGCGTGCGGCACACCGACGTCACCCGCCGACGTCGTGACGACGGACTCCGAACCGTTCGACGACCGGCCGGCCGGCGATGCCGCTGCCGATGCGCCGAGTGAATCCTCGTCGGATTCCGGGCTGCCGCGCGGGATCTTCGAGTTGCGCGGAACGGACCGCACGCTCCCGACGACCGACCTCGCGCCGCTCGCGGCGACCGTCCGCGACGTCGATGTCGTCGGACTCGGTGAGTCGATTCACACGTCCGGTGGATTCGCGCGAGCGAAGGCACGCATGACTCGATTTCTCGTCGCCGAGCAGGGCTTTCGGGTCGTCTCGTTCGAAAACCCGTGGGCGAGTTCGGACACGGTGAACCAGTACGTACAGACGTGCACGGGCACGCCGGAGGACGCAACACGACAGCTCGATCCGATCTGGTGGGACGTCGCGACGGCCGAGACACTGCAGTTCTTGTGTGAATGGAACCGCGCGCACCCGACCGATCGGGTGACGTTCGCGGGTTTCGACATCCGACAACCGTGGGTGGACGAGCCCGCGCTTCGTCGCTTCTTCACGATGACCGCGCCGACGGAGGCCACGCGCCTCCTCGACGGGCTGCGCACGTGCATCGGCGTCGGGTACGCGGACGTTCGCGCGTTTTTCGCCGATCCAGCGATCATCGCGATCTACTCGAACCGCGCGCGCATCCAGGACGCGCCGCACATGGCGTGCATCGCAGGAACCGCAGCCGTGAGTACGTATCTCACCGACAACCGCGCGGCGCTCGTTGCGGCGAGTTCGGCGGACGCCGTCGAGTACGCACGACTCGCGAACGTCGGCATCGAGGCCTTCGAGAACACGGGCTACCAGTACTTCGGCCGCGACATTCGCATGGGCCAGAGTGCGCGGGACACCGCGATGGCCGACGCGTTCTTCACGTTGCGCCGCTTGCGACACCCGATGGCGCGCACGGTGGTTTGGGCGCACAACCTGCACATCACGTTCAACAGCGATCAGATCGAGCAATCGCCGTACCGCGGCGTGCGCAACTTCGGCACGCGCCTGCGGTCGGTGCTCATGAGTCGCTACGCGTCGATCGGCGTGATCGCATGGCGGACGAACATCCACTGGCAGATGGGGCCGCAGACGTTGCCCGAACCCTTGCCCGGCGCGATCGAAGTCGACCTGCACGGTCTCGCACGGCCGTTCTTGTTCGTCGACACGTCCGCGGCGTCGACGGGCGCCGATTCGTTCATCGACCCGACGGTCCTGTACGGCGTCGGGGGCACCGAATCGATGAACCCGCATGAGCACTACACGGCGTTCTTCTTCATCGACGATTCGCCGGGGTACACGTTCGTCGGGGGCGTGAACCCGTGGACGGGAATGTAGCGCCTCCGGCCGTTTCTTTGCGCTCGCGACGCGGACGATCTACCAACAGCATTCACGGGGCACGGACACCCGCCGCGCATGCTCGCTCACCGCTCCACGCGTCGCCGAACGTGCCGCATCGTCGCGGCAGCGGTCGTCGTGTGCGCAGCGTTTCAGGCGCGACGATCCGGTGCGCAGGACGCCGCAACGGATTCCGACACCGCGCCCGCGTCCGACGCCGCGGTCGAAGCGCCGGTGCACGCCACCGACGAACCGTCGCCCGCCGACGAGCAATCTGCGGAACGCGCCCTTGGACGCGCCGATGACGACATGCCGGACCCCGTTGCCGATGAGGGCGAACGAACCGGCACCGCCGAGGGCGAACCGCTGCCGGGTCGATCGATCGCAGCCAACGAGATCGCTGCGCTGACCGATCGCGCGTGTCTGCGAGCCCTACTGCGCGAGCACGTTCCGATCGAGATCGTGCGACGCAGTGTCGCCGGCGTCGCGACGCCGATTCGACTCACGGGCGCGGTCGGTGGCGTCCGGTATCGCGCGAGCGATCGCCGAGAGATTCACGAATTGATGGATTGCCGCCTCGCCGTGGCGCTCGTGCGCTTCTCGCGAATGTTGCGCCACCTCGGCATCAACGAAGTCCTTCACTACTCGACGTACCGTCCGCCGAGTTCCAGCGCCGCCGCGCGCCAGCCGCTTCAGACCCGCCACCCGGGCGGAATGGCAATCGACGCAGCTTGGTTCGTCCGCGACGACGGCCAGCGATTCAACGTCGAGCGCGATTTCCACGGGCACCGCGGGCGTGTCGTATGCGGGCCGGACGCGCGCGTGCCGCATCACGAAGGCGCGCGTCTCTTGCGATCCATCGCGTGTGACTCGGCGAGGCGCGGGCTGTTCCATGTCATTCTCACGCCAAACCACAACTACGAGCATCGAAACCACTTCCACCTGGAAGTCACGCGCGCGGTCAACTGGCAATACGTGCACTAGTGCCCTGCCAATGAATTGGCGGGCGAACATTGGGGATCGCCGGCCTACGCCGGCTCACGTTCGTGCTCGTGCTCGTGCTCGACATTTCGATCACGCACCGCCGACGCTTCACCCACGTCGCCGCACCGCGATCCGGTAGATCGGCAAGCCGTCCGCAATCGAGCGCGACTCGCGGTTCGACCGCGCCGGCGCGAACGGGCTCTCGCCAACCAACGTCTGTCCCGCGGGCGCAATGTTCTCGAACGCGTCGCGCGCCGTGAACTGTGCCAGGTATTCCCGCGCCCGATCCTCGACGTCGGTCTGCACGAATACGACTCCGCCCGGCGCCACCAATCGTTCGAGTTCGGCGAGCAAGACGTCGCCCACGACGAGGCGCTTCGCGTGCCGTTTCTTCCACCACGGGTCCGGGAAGTGAATCGCGACGGCGTTCACGCTGGCGGCCGGGTCGAGCCGCGGCAAGGCGAGGCGCGCATCGTCGGCGAAGCAGCGCGCGAACGGACCGAGCGCGGCGAGGCGATCTGCGAGAATTGCCGCGTATTTGAGCCGGATCTCGAACGCGAGTACGCGATGGGTCGGGTTCGCTCCAACGTACTGCATCGCAAATTGTCCACGGCCCGACCCGATCTCGAGCAACAGCGGTCCCGATCCCGGAAGCACGGCGTGGACATCGACACGTCCGTCGGGTGGGAGCCGCGGCGCATGCGCATAACTCTTCGGGGACTCGCGCGTGCCGCTCATTGCGCGCGCGTTGTAGCAGTTACTCGCTGGGGAGCAGCAACCGGAACATGCCCGCGGCGTCGGCCGTCGTTCGCGCCACGTCGATGTCGACGAAGCTCGTGCCGGCGCCCCGAAGCCGCAGGTATGCGCCCACGAGCGACTCGCCCATCTCGTGGCCCATGGAATCGACGACCGTGCCCGTGAGTGTGAGCGGCGCGTTCAGTGCGAGCGGCGGTACGACCACCATGCGCTGGCCGATCCCGACTGCAACCGTCTGCGCCGAGATCGCGGAGGAGTAACCCGAGGCGGTCGGCGGCCGCACGACGACACGGTAGAATCCAGGGTCGAGCAGGAGCGTATAGCTTCCTGTCGTGTCGGTACGCGTTTGTGCGGAACGCGCGCGACGCTCGACGGGACCGAGTGACCCCGCCGGGTAGAGCGGCGTGAGCGGGACCGCCGAAACCTCGACACCCACCATCGTCGTCCGCGCGGTCACGGTGCCCGTCACTCCGCTGCGCGGTTCGAGCGTAAAGACGCGGCCGGCTTGGACCGGCGCATCGCGTCGCACGCCGACGCTCACCGCGGTGACGGCAAACGCAGGGTCCGTCGGAGTCACGGTCCCCGAGTACATCCCGGGCGCCATTCGCGCGCGGTACAACCCGTCGGTGCTCGCCTGGATCCTGCACTCGTACCAACCGCGATGACCCGTCGGAAGCACGCCGTACGCGTCGTCGGCGCGCAACTCGATGATCGTCTCGCGCACATCCGCGACGATGCCCGACGGCCGAGCGCCCTCGACCGAGATCTCCACCTGCGCGCACGCGGAACACGACTCGCCGGCGGACGGGAAGCCCATGTCCGTCGGGAGACGCAACGCGATTTCCGTGGCGCCTCCGTACGCCGTCGCGATGCCCAACGCTTCCGGCGTCACGCGGTACACGAAGCGTCCGTGGTAGTCGGGAGCATCGCGCGGCGGCGGGGTCATCCCGGTCGACGCGGTACCAACGGAGGCCGAGACTTCGAGCGACCAGTGCGCAGGGGCCGCGGACTGCGGAAGATACGGCGCGAGACGCAGATTGAATGCGCCATCCCAGTCGGACGTTTCGACCGTAGAGAGGGACAGGTCCGTGCTGTCCTCGGCCACGAGCCGGACCTGCAAGCCCTGGATCGGTGCGCCGGTCCGCGACAAGATGCGTCCTGTGACCGCGACGCGTTGCGCTGGATAGGTAAAGTTCATGACGAGCGGCGTGCCGTCGACGTCGCTCTGGATCTGCTGGTTGCGGAGATACAGCGGCGGAAGCGCTGCACCCTGGTTCGCGTCTGTCGGCGTCACGGTGATGTCGTATCGATCCGGGACCAACATCTGCGAGTACGTGAACGACACGTGTTCACCCGCGACGTCAGTTTCGCTCGCGTTGGTGCCCGCAGCGACTTCAACCGGCTGCTCCGTCGGCGGCGCGTTCTGACGCCGGAACCGAATGCTCGCCGCGATGCTCCGGAGTCCCGCGGAGCCGTCGGCCTGCACGAGCCCGAGGAGGCGTCGCTGCGGCAGGAGCTGGATGTTGCGCGTCCCGTTGTTCGCAACGGTCTCGGGATCAAAGCGCGTGGCCGCCGCGTAGGCGCTCGTCCGCATCGCGGACGGAGCGGCGTACAACACCACCTCGGCGCGACCGAACTCCGCGACGCACACGTGCTGCACCGGGTCGCACACAGTTCCGGGACACTGCGCGTTCGTCACGCAATGGTTGCCGGACGCGTCCGGGAGAATGTTCGGCCCGTAGGCGCCGCAGCCCACGAGCAGCAGAGCGAACCACCCGAGCGTTGCGGCGCGAAGTCGCATGCTCAGTTCAGCCCGCACGGGTCATTTGTGCGCACGAGCCCGGGCTGAAGCACGATCACGTACCAAAAAGCGTGTGCCACGTCGCCATCCCGCACGGGACGCGTCGCGTACTGATCCGTGTCGCGGAATCGGCTCGAGACGTATACGTCGATGCGATGGCACTGATCTCCGGACGGCGTCGCCGCGCGGATGAACGGCAATCTCACGGAGACATCGATGAGGGTTCCAGAACGCGGTCTATCGGGTGACGCGAGGTACGGCTCTTCGCGATCCCAGTGTCGGCACGCGATGCCCTGGCACGCCAACGGGCGATCCACGAAGAACCGCACGTAGACGCTCTCGTCCGGATTGGGCTCGATGACTTGAAATACGAACCCGACTTCCACCTGCGAATTGGTCTCGGTCGTATCGCGGCCGATCAAACTCCCCCCCGGTATCAACCTGCCGGCCTCGTCCCGCGTCTCCTGCTCGAGAATCAACGGCGGCGTCAGGGTCGGCCCCCCATCTCCCTCGAAAACCACGCCCCGCCCGAGCAAGCAGCTCGATCCGGCGAGACTGGAAACAAGGGCGGCGGCCATCACCCAACGCATTGAGCAGAAAGTGTACCACTCGCCGGACGTCCGTCCCGCGGCGATTTCCCCCGTGATGACGCCATCCTCCGCGCGGCCCCCCCGCGGTCGCTGCGACAGATTTGTCGCGCTTCCGGCCGCTCGCCCGCTACCCCTCGTCATCCGGAACTGGCCCGCCCGCCGCGCCCGGCGCCGGCCCGCCCTCGCGCTCCAGGTACCGAAAGATCGTTCGCGGGTCGACGCCGAGGTCGCGCGCGGTCTTCGTCCGGTTGCCGTTGTTCCGCTCGAGCACGTCGAGAATGTACTTCCGCTGAAACTCTTCTTTCGCTTTGTCGAGCGGAAGAATCGGCTGCATCTGGTCTTCCGTCAGGTCCAGATCCTCCGGGCCGATCAGCGTCTTGTCGCAGAGCACCAGCGCCTTCTTGATGCGATTTTCGAGCTGCCGAACGTTGCCCGGCCAGTCGTACTTGCGAATCGCGATCACGGCATTCGGCGTGAACCCGCGCACCTGACTCGCGAGCTCGGCGATGTACTTGTTGAGAATGAACTTCGCGATGACGATGACATCGTCGCCTCGCGCTCGCAGCGGCGGCAGGAAGATGTTCACGACATTGAGCCGGTAGAAGAGATCTTCTCGGAACGCGCCCTTCTTGATTTCCTCTTCCAGTTCGCGATTGGTCGCCGCGACGACGCGAATGTCCACTTTCTCCGGCTTGGACTCGCCGACCTTCGTGACCACGCGCTCTTGCAGCGCGCGCAGGAGCTTCACCTGCAGCGCGAGTGGCAGCTCGCCGATCTCGTCCAGGAACAGCGTGCCGCCGTTCGCGGCCTGAAACTTCCCGATGCGGGTCATTACGGCGCCCGTGAACGCGCCGCGCACGTGCCCGAACAGCTCCGACTCCATCAGGTTCTCGGGGATCGCGCCGCAGTTGATCACGACGAACGGCCCGGTCGCTCGCGGGCTGCGCGTGTGAATTTCACGCGCAATCAGCTCCTTTCCGGTCCCCGTCTCGCCGGTGATCATCACGGAGATGTCGGTCGGCGCGACTTTCTGAACTTTTCGAAACACTTCCATCATCGACGGCACCGAGCCGATGATTTCGCCGAACTTCTGGTTCTTGAGTTTCTGCGCGAGTTCGGCGTTGTCCGTTCGCAACGAGTCCAGCAACAGCGCATTCTGCAAGATCAGCGCGGCCTGCGACGCGAACACCGTCATGAGATCTAGCGCGCGCGGCGAGAACAAGTTCGCGACGCGGTCGTTGCCGAGATAGAGCAGCCCAAGCATGTCGCCGCCCGCGATCAGCGGCGCACACAGCACGCTCGACAGGCGCAAGTGCATCACCGACTCGCTGCCCGAGAACGCCGCGTCGCTCATCGCGTTGGACACGATCAACGGGCGCCGCGACTCGATGACCTTGGCGATCACCGTGTCGCTGAGTTGTCGCACGGCGTCCGGGATCGACTCTTGGCGTAGATTTCGGGCGGCGCGCACCTCCGGGCGATTGTCCCGAATGAGCACGACGAAGCCCTTCTCGGCGCCGGTGGCCTCGATCGCGCCGTCGAGCAACGCTTCGAGCAGCGCCTGGACCTCGCGGGTGACCAGCAGCCGTTCGCTGAACTGATACAACCGCCGGAGACCCACGATCTCCGCGTTCTGCGCAGCGTCCGCGGCGACCGTCTCGCCGGAATTGCGTCCGCCGGGCGCCTCGGCCTCTTCGAGGAGCGAGAAAACGAGTTCGGCATCGCCGAGCATCAGCTTGTCGTTGTGCGCCAGCCGTGCCCGCCGCTTGCGCTTGCCGTTGATCTGGATCTCCGCGACCGGGTCGACTTCGTCGAGCGAGAAGTCCCGACCGTCGAAAACGACTTGTGCGTGGTACTCCGCCACGCCCGGCGCATCGATGCTCACATCGCACGCGCCCGCACGCCCCACCGACGTCACGGCTTTGTAGATCGGATAGAGCTGACCGCGCCCGGCGGCACCGATCCAGCGCAGACAAGGCATGGGAGCTATTCCTTCCGAGACCCGGCACCGCGCCGCCGTCCGAAAACGACTCTTCAGCGCTGAACCGCGCGCAGCATACCGCCGCCCTGCAACCTGCGCCAAACCTGTTCGACAATGCTTGACATCGATCGAGTCGGGACGTTATCACGGCCACCAATTCGCGGCGTGTGTTCGGCATTCGAGAAGGGGACCGAACCGCGATCGCCAACTGGAGGTCGATTCAATGAAGCGGTTCTTCGTGATGTTCTCGGTCGCAGCGCTCGTTAGCGCGCTCGCGGTTGGCTGTGGCGGTTCGAGTTCGGATCCCGGGGCGAGCAGCAGCAGCACGCCGTCGGGCTCGTCGTCGAGCAGCGGTTCGAGCGGCACGGGCTCGTCGTCGAGCACGTCGTCCTCGTCGTCGTCGAGCGACGGCGGCGCGGCCACGCCGGCACCGTAACGACGTCCGGCGACAAGCCGGTTGTTGTGATGCGAAGCGCGGTCATCCGGGGCATCGGCCCAGGGTGGGCGCGCTTTGTGTCATTTGGGGTGCCGAGCGCTCTCAGCGGACGGCGTGATACTGCGTGCGCAAGTACGCGAGAAGCGCGGGGAGATCGGCGTCCGCCAGGCGTGCGACGGTAATTGCGCGCATGCGGCCGGAGCCCTGGCGGATCTGCTTGGTCATGCGGTCGGGCGCGAAGTTCTTGTTCACCAGCGACGGACCCACGTCCTCGGCACCGTTGGGATGGCAGCGGTTGCACGTCCGCGCGAACAACTGCGCTCCGGTCATCCGCGTCCCGCCTGCCCCGGCGTCGCCTGCGCGTGCTGCGCCAGCGTCGCCCGTCCGGGCGGCTCCAGTGGCCGGAGCGCTGGCCTGGGACGCGCGGTTTGCGTGGTCCCGCTCGGCCGCCTGCGACGATCCAGGACGCGCCGCGCCCATGAGCAGCACGCCGCCGACCAGCATCGCCGCGATGATTCCAAAGCACATTCCCCACTTCGTTCGTTCGGTTCGCGCCATCTCGTCCTCCACGACCGCCAGTCGATCTCGCGTAACGTCGGGCGGGTTATACCCGACCGCGCAGGGTTTGCGCATGCCTTTTGACGTGCGCGGACGTACGCGAATTCAACCTAGAATCGTCCGCCCAGGGCCAGCCCCCAACTCGGTGCGGGCGCGCCGGGCTGCGGGAGTGACCACGGGAGCAGGGTGAGGTTGAGACGCTGGAGCAATTCCTGCGGCGCCGGGCGGCGACGGAATTCCACTCGCTCTGCGCGATACGAGACGTTGGCGTGCACGATCCCCGCGACGCCCGTGGCGAGCAGCAGCGCAAGGCTCGTCACGTTGACCGCCTCGAGTGCGCGATACGCGGGCTCCAGCGCCGCGGGGAAATTCTCGCAGATCCCGACGCTGTTGCAGCGGCGCGGAAACAGCGTAAGGCCGAGCGCGTACGTCGTGCCCGTCGCGGCCCCCGAGAGAATGCTTCCGAGCATGAAGAACGCCCCCCACCCCGGGTCGCTGTTGACGAACTGACCCACGCCGAACGGCACGAACATCGGCCAGCGCGGCGTGCGGACGATCACGGACTCGCGCGAGAGCATGTCGATCATGCGCGCGCGGTCGGCGTCGCGGCGTCGTTGCGCGGTGTCCCGTGCGACGCGGTTGGCTTCGCGGATGCGCACGAGTTCGGGACCCATCCGCAGTCGCACTTGGTCGAAGAGCTGGACGGTTTCCGCGGCGAAGTAGGTCGCGTCCAACTGCGCGTCGGGATTGTCCCGGAGCAACTGCTCGAGCTGATTGGCCGCCTCCTCGCGACGGTGCAGGAACATCAACGCCGCTGCGTAGTATCGACGCGAGGCGGCAAGCAGCGGCGGATTCTGCAAGGCCGTTGCGCCCGAGACGAGCGCGCGGAGGCGTTGCGCGGCGGCTTCGTATTCCCCGTTCGCGTACGCGGTCTGCGCGAACACGAAGTCGTCGATCTCGTCCGCGTGCACTGTCGCAGCCACGAGAAATGTCGCAACCGCCACGGCCAACGCCAGCAACGGAGAGCGTGCCGACGACGAACTCAGTTGGGGCCGGTTCGAGCCCCGGCATCCACGAACGTCGAAGCGCGACTCGAGGGATTCGCGGTGCATAGATTGCTGGCTCGAATCGGGAACGCACCGGTACCCTCCGGAACGTCCACGACCACGAGCGAGTCTTGGCACCCGGCGATATTTCGCACAAGCCGGAAGCTGTGCCGCCCGACGGACAGAACCGGCGCGTTCGTCGATGATCCAAACTGCTGGGTGGGTCCGTCGTCGATCCGGAACGCGACACTGGGCGGTGAGAAGTTGAGGTGAACTTCGCGCTGGGGGACGGCCTGCGCAACCGCATGCGTCTGCCGCCCAGCGCCGTTCCCATTCGTTCGGCCGGCAACGGCGGTTGCCCGCGCAAGCGTTCCGGGCCCTTGCGTGGCCGCAGGCGGCGTCACGGCCGCGAGCATCACCGCGGGCGGGCCCCCATCAGGTCCGGCACGGGTGGCCAACGCCGGCCCGACGACAGGTGTCACCGGGGTGATCGGCGGGTCCAACGATCGAGTGAGCGCGGCAACGGGGGCGTCCGGTCGCACCGTCGGCGGGCGCGGCTGCGCGGTGTGCTGCGATCGCAGCCGCGGCACGATGAGCACCACGGCCGCGGCGGCCGCACTCGCAGCGAGCGCGACGATGGCGCCCGCGGTCAGCCCGCGACGCACACGGCGGCGCCGCGCGATGCTGTGGACGAGTGTGAGTACGCGCGCGTTGGTCGGATCGAGCGCCAGAGCACGGTTGAAGTATCCGAGGGCGTCGTGTGTGCGTCCCTCTTTGCGCGCGCGCACGCCGAGGTCTGGCAACCGCGCGAGCAAGTCGGTGCGATGCTTCTGTGCGAACGTCTCC